>Ga0310690_10001194_pt1 | contig 47588 bp, 78 predicted proteins | sample AusTroGonzalo_MG_2_FD_207661 | JGI IMG/M metagenome (GOLD analysis project Ga0310690, IMG submission 207661) | Bovine rumen microbial communities from tropical cattle in Woodstock, Queensland, Australia - Gonzalo_04 (v2) (version 2) | ecosystem: Host-associated > Mammals > Digestive system >... | reverse complement strand
CCTTGAAGATGATGAAGCCTTGAAGATGATGAAGCCTTGAAGATGATGAAGCCTTGAAGATGATGAAGCCTTGAAGATGATGAAGCCTTGAAGATGATGAAGCCTTGAAGATGATGAAGCCTTGAAGATGATGAAGCCTTGAAGATGATGAAGCCTTGAAGATGATGAAGCCTTGAAGATGATGAAGCCTTGAAGATGATGAAGCCTTGAAGCCCTTATATTATATATTATATGTATGTTATAGATGTTATAGAAAATTAGAAAAATTAGAAAATTATATATATTATAGAACCGCTGAGAAATCAGCATTAAAAAAATTAAGTATTATGAACACAAAAATTTATCTTCTGAGTTTTACGTTTGGACTCAACGCGACAACGACAACGATTTACACGAGCGACCCGCTCGGCACAGTCATGCAACTTGCAGCAAAGGGGCACCAACTTGAGCACGTGACATATAAGGCCGTGCCTGAAAGCGAAACGGCTGCAGCTGCGGAGCAGATGAAAGCGGAGCAGGAGTGGAAATTTATGGAATGGAGCTGAATAAGTTAAGAGTTAAGAGTTAAGAATTATATATTATAGGACCGCTGAGAAATCACAGATTTTTGAATTTATAAATTTTGAATTTTGAATTATAATTTTTAATCCGTCCTTTATAGGACATCAAAAAAATTACAGATATGGCAACAATTAAGATGAACGCCACAAAAGGCGCAAACGAGAACGGAAACGGCATGAGCCAAAGTTTTGTAAATCCTTTCAACAACAACGACCCCGAGCGGTATTGGGAGAGCCGCGACTATGCTATGAACATCGCGGCCACGGCCCTGCGGCAAATCTTCGGCAGCTTGGCGGAGGACTTCGGCAAGGAGCATTGGGTTGGAGTCATCAGTTCCTGGGGCTGCGTGACGATTGAGGGCAAGATTGTTCACCGAGTGCTCCGCTGGCGCGAGATGCCCGCCATCGCGCTGCGTGTGCATGGCTACGAGCATGACGGGTGGGTGATTGTCAGCCTGAACGAAGGGGCGGACGTGTACGAGGTGGAATTGGCGGACGAGCAATTTTTCGCCATTGAAGGCAGCCGCCACGAGGAGGTATATTGCGACATGCTTGGCTCGCTTATAGACCGCCTCGTGGAAACGGGCGACAAGACAAAAGCGGAGTATGACGCTCAAATCAAAGCATCATATCCGGCTGAATGCTTTGCGAAGGAGCACGGAGTGCAGGTGGTCTATTTATAGGCCGCCTGCGAAATTAGGCTTTTTCAATCTTTTAATTTTTCAATTTTTCAACTTTTATTGTCATGGATAAGTTATTAAATTACATTGTTGGCCGTATGAACGGCGCGAAGTATGGGGCGCCGGAGTTTTATTGGTGGGTGAGCGAGAACCTTCCGAAGGCGGACGCGGAGCCTATCTTGGACGCAATCGACTCGGCTTGTGAGGCAAACGTGAAACGCGCCATATCGGACTACTTTACTCGGCATCAGCTTTATCCCCTTGCGCTGCACTATGTGGCTGCAGCAAGCTGGCTGAATGATGACCCCGAACAGAGTAACCCTCTTACCTACGGGACCTATGTGACGATGCACAGCACGGAGCACGCACTTGACACGCAGGAGGACGAGTACGAGATTGAGGCGACATATCAGGCGGACGCGAGGCTCACACTGCGCAGGCAGGTCATTGGGGCGTATCTGCAAGCCTTGAGGCACGGCCATAAGCCTTGGCGGGGTATCGTTATAGAGCTTCCGCGAAATCGGTTTAATGTGGAGTGTGTTTCGCTTCGCTGCTTGAAGGCGGACAGAGACCGCGTGCAGGGTGCTTTTATGGCGCAACACGAAAAGAACCGGCACCTACCGCCCGAAGAACAAAAGGAGGCGACAATCCGCGATGTGCATTTTAACGTGCATGTGACAATCAGGACGGGCAAAGGCATTAGCGGTTTCGCAGTGGAGCGCGTGGTGACGCTGCATGTGAAGCATCAGCACGTATCGGCCCATCCGAGGGAGTGGTACTTGAAAAATAAAAAAATGAAGAATTAAGAATGAAGAATTAAGAATTATATATTATAGAAAGGCTGCGAAATTAGAGTTTTTCTTTTCATAATACTTTGTTAAATAGAAAAGGGCTGCGTCGTGATGACGCGGCCCTTTTCGCTTTTGCTCGCTGAAAGCTGCTCGCCACAACAGCCGTTTTATAGGGCGTGTGGGAAATTAGTCGTTATTATAGGCGGTGTGAAAAATTAGTCGTTTACAAGCCTGTAGCGGCGCGTTTCGCCTTTCAGCGGGTCAATGGTCAGCAGGTCGTAATCAAGGCCGCTGGCGGGCTTCTGTGGGGCTTGTGGGGCTTCTTCGCTTTCTTTGCTCGCGATGGAATCACTCGCCACACTACCGGCGGCGGGTGCCTGCGGTTCTGGCGGCAACTGTCCGGCGGCGCGGAGGTCGGCGATGACTTCGGCGGGAGTGTTGAGCAACATCCAGGCGGGGACATCCAGGGCGGCGGCGATGCGGTCAATGGTGGAGAGCGTTGGGTTCTTCTGTCCTTTCAGGAAGCCGGTGACGTTACTGGGGTTCAGGTCAAGGGCGGTGGCGAGCTGCGTGGGCGACATGGAGCGCAAGGCCATAAGGTCTTTTAGCAGTGCGGTAAGTTTCGCGGGTCGGTCCTGCGGGGTGTCGGGTGCCGCTTGGCTTGCTTCTTGCAGGATCAATTCTTCTTGCAGGGCGATTTCTTCTTCTGTCATGGTTTTGCGTGTTTATGTTTTATTATTCTACATTTATATTATAATATACTTAAATCGGGTGCAAAATACGGGCTTTTTCAATTAAAAACAAAGAAAAACGCATTAATTTTGCTTTTTATTGAAAATAATTGCAAGAATGTTTGGCGGTTTCAACATTTTGTTGTAACTTTGCAGCAGATTTAATAACAATTAAATGTTTAACCGCCGAGAAATCGGCAATAAAAAATTAAAGTTATGGCACAGACAATGACCTATGCTGCAAGAAAGGAAGCAGCACGTGAGCAAGCAATCGACTGGCAGGATTGGCTCAGCGAAAACAATGTTTCCTACGAAGGGCTCGCAATCGCAACTAACTATTTTGAAAAACTCGGCAGGCGCTACGGACTCATCCGCGAATTTCGTGAGAACGCAATTATATAGGGCGAATTATTATCTACTATACATTATAATATATTATTATAGAACCGCTGAGAAATTAGCATTAAAACATTTACGACTATGGCAAACAAGAGACAAAAGGAGTGGGCGTATTTTGATACGAGCTTCGACAAGGAACCATGTTTTGAATTGATGATGAAGTACGGCGACGCGAAGGCGTGTTGTCATCCAGGTCCCTGCGACTACGACTGCGAGGGAGTGATGCAACTGCCATACATGCGCAAGCAGCTCGACCAACTGACCGACAAGCAGATTGAGGTAGCTGTCCGTGAGTATGGAGTGGAATTTGAAGAGTACGAAGGGCGCGAAGTGCCGCGCAACATCTTGGAGCTTTATCTGGTCTGGCTGGCTGCGGGCGACATCGTTGATGAAGTCTATGAACGCGAAAACCGCAAAGCTGCATAACATTATATTATTTATTATAGAATCTCTGCAAGATTAACCTTTTCAACTTTTATTATTATGAATAGCAAAAATAATTACCAATTAGGCGACCGCGTAAAGAACAACGCAACGGGCGCAATAGGCACTATCACGGACTTTGGCACACATGAAGGCAAAACGACTTACATTGTGAAGTACAACGAAATGCAACGCAGGCCGGACGGCTTCGAGTATCAGAACGAGGAAGTATTTGCCGAGGAAATCAGTATCATGGCAAAGTATATTCTTTCTATTACGGCTCACACAAAGATGGACGACGCGGGCAACTCGGCTTCGTGGTGCTTGTGGAGCAAGGAGTTTGACAAGAACATTACGAACATCGGTATCACGAACAGCTGTCCTCCCGTGCTTGACAGGTTGCTGACACTCATGCCCTGCGGGGAATGGACCATTGACGACGGAGAAGATGTGCGCGGCACGACATATTGTCAATATGTGTGGTACGAGGATGGTAACACCGAAACGGGTAACTACCTGCTCGGTGCGTGGCACGAACTTCAAGATTAAAAGATTAAAAAATTAAAAAGTTAAAAAAGAGTCTATTATAGCACCTCTGCAAGATTAGTGATTTTTCATTTTTAATTGTTCATTTTTAATTTATTCATATTATGATTATTGATTTTATTCTTGACCGCAAGGGCGGTGAAAAAAAGTATGTGGCTAACGACTTTTATCTGGAGCTGATGGACTACCGCAAGACGTGGCCCGCTATCTGCGACCCGATTATTACGGCGATGGATGCAGGCTCGGAGCAGGACGTGATTAGCGAACTGTGCAACTACATCAAGGAGCAGCAGTGGCCGGAAGCTCTGTGCAACTGGATTTCGTCTGTGAAGTGGACGGAGGACGATCCTGAACGGGGCTTTGAAATCCGCGTGAAGTTTGCGGCTGTGGATGTGATGGGCAAGGACTATGTGGAGCGGTTCGTGACGTGGCAACCTATTCCGCCAAGCGAAGCGGAAGATAAGTTAAAGCCACTCGCGGAGGCGATGCACATTGCCATGAACATGGGATGGCAGGTGTGGCGCAAACTGACGATGGAGGTGCCCGAAATCAAGCAGACGCTTGTCTGTGCGCCGAAGGATGCGGAGTCAGCGAAGCAACTGCAAGAGCTTTTGGAACGTGCGGAGCGAGAAGGCCGTCCCGTGACGGCTGAAACGCAGGCGCGGACTATTCTTGCAAAATCTGTGGGGGAAGCCTAAAATCAATTCAAAATTCAAAATTCAAAATTATTATTATAGAACCTCGGAATAATTAGTGTTTCAACTTTTTAATGTTTCAACTTTTCAACTTTTATATTTATGGCTACTATTAACAACATTTCGATCACGTTTGCAACGCAGGACCAATATCTGCGCGGCAAGCAGGTGTTTGACAGCGAGGGCGAGAGCAGCCTGTGGGCTGGCGACTGGCACGACGACACAATGACGATTGACTTCTGCGACGGAGGTACGATGGACGAACTGAAGCAGGTGATTATGGAGCAAACGGAGAAGTTTGGCATTACGGACTTCACCATCAGCCACGAAGAGGTGAGCGAGATTCCCGACGATGACTGCGAGGTTCCCGTGGTGGCAAAGATTGAAGTGACATTCCCGAAGAAGGTTAGCGGGATTGGTGAGCGGGAACGCTACGAACTGGAGACGTTCACCTTTGAAGCGGACGGGACTAAGAGTGCTTGGGAACAATCGTCAGACGCTTTCGAGGAAGCGGTCAGGCGCGGCCACAACCCGAACAAAAACATCCGTATGCACTGGATAGAGAACGCTCCAACTACGCCGGACGGGGAAACCTACGACGTGGAAATCAAGTGTCCCAACGGACGCAAAGCGGGCAAGTTAAAAAGTGAAAAGTGAAAAGTGAAAAATGAAAAATTATTAACCGCCTTTATAGGGCATCAAAAAAATTAGTGATTATGAAAGCAAAAGCTATTGGCAGAATTATGTTCGATGTTACGACATGCGACATCGGAGAGGCAAACATTATGATTAACACGAGAGAACGCTCGTACTGCTACAACCCACGTCAGGACGAATGCAAGCACGAATGGTCCTTGAACGAGGACGAAAATGTGTTGCGTCTGACTACTGACAGCGGAACGGCGTGGATTGACTGCGACGCGGTGACAAGCATCGAAATCTAATTATAGAACCTGTGAAAGATTATCCGTTATAACAAACATTAAAAATTATTGAATTATGCCACTTACATGGAATTGGAAAGACAAGATGGGCGAGGTGACTTGCCGAACAAAGCGCACGGACGGAACAACCCAAACCTACAAGGAGAACATCTATCAGGGCAACTGCCTATGCGTGACACTCTACGAGTATAAGGAAGGCGACAAAGAGAAGTATCAGCTGGCTTGGTTCCTTGGCGATGAGCAGCATCTGAAGCGCATCCTGAAGCATGACCCGAAATTCTTTGCCGACATCAAGACGGCGAAGCTGAACCTCTACTACAAGCAATGCCTCACCTTGCAGAAATACTTGGTAAGGCTGGGTGCGAAAGTCATTACTTATTATAAAGAACCTAAAAAATCAGTGAAACAATGAAACTGAGAATAACTTTCGGTGCTGCGGGTGACAGGAAGTGCATCGAGCACCAATGGGACTACAACGGCAAGTTTGAGGACAACATGCGACGCGCTACGCTGGCAGCTATGGACAGCGGTATGACTCTCGACGAACTGCGCAACGGCACGGCTGACATCATGGCGGTGAAGGAGCACGATGGCGAGACCTGTCCCTGCTGCGGACGCGAACTGAAATAGCTATCAATTTTTAATTTTTAATTGTTAATTTTTAATTGTTAATTTTTAATTATACACAAGATTATGCACACATTGAAATTATCCGAAAAGCCATGCAAGCTGCACAAGGTGCGTTATGACATGGCAAAAAATTCAGAGTTTGTCGTCACCCAAGAAGGACCGCTGTCGCGCTGCGACCTCGGAGGGTGCATCATCGGACTACGCCAGCCCTACTTCGTGGCGAAGATTCACACCTTCAAGACACGGGACAAGCGCGTGGAGGTCAGCGAAAGGAACGAAAAGGAACGCATCGAGTGGCTGCTGCAACGGCTGAAAGCCTACGAGACGGCACGGGAGGCACAGCAAAGCGGTATGACTGTCCGCGAAGTGTGCGGCGACCACTACGACGAGGAACTGGACGAACCCCGCGTTGTCGCAAAGGTGCCAGGGCTGAACATGTACCTCGAACTGCTCGGTACGTTGAGCGCGGAGGACGTGAACGGTGAACGCTTCTGGCAGGAACGGCAGGACGGCAGCGGGCAGGTGATTCGTCAGCCATTCGACCGCATGATTGATGCAGCGGCAGCTACGGCACTGAATCGCATGGCCTACTTCCTGCGGGCTATGACGGCACGCAAAGACCGGCGCGACTGCGCTACGCTGGCGAGCGACTGGCAGCCGCGTGACGACTGGCGCGAGGACTACGACGACGAGGAGTATTTCCAACGGCCTGAACAGCGCGGCATCGGCTTCGACTTCGTGGACGAAAGCCGTCGGCCTATGCCACACCCCAAACACACGATGTCGGATGCTGAAAAGGAGGAATATCAGCTGCTGAAACAGGATGCGATAGACAGGGGCGAACCGCTCGACAAGGACGCGCTGGCACGTCTGGCACAGCAGGCTTGCGCTAACGTGGCGGCATACAAGATGATGAAGAAAGATTAGAACAGCGACAGTTGACGCGCAACAGGAGTGCCGTCGGATTGAGTAATCAGTCCGGCGGTTTCTTTTTCGTAGTGTAAACAGCCGCGACGGAAATACTCGGCATCCAGTTCGCAGCCGTAGTAGTCAAGACCAAGGCTGTAGGCAGCGATGCGGGATGACTGACTGCCCATCATCGGGTCGAAGACCTTTGGAGCATCTGCGGGCGTGACCTGAACCGACTCCATCCAGACCTGCATCAGCCAGCGGTAGAGGGCGACGGGCTTCTCCGTCGGGTGGAAGTGGTCGCCATCCTTCGAGCGGGCACTACTGCCATGCCACACGCGGGCATTGCACGTCAGACTGGTCCAAGCATACTCCGCCTGCGCCATCGAGAAGCCGTCGGGGATGTTCGTCTTTACCCATGTCAGGAAGCACTTGCACGGAGGCATATCGGGAAAGAAGTTGGCACCCCAAATGATTTGATGCTGACTGACGCGAGCCAACTCCGCAAAGAAAGCAGCATCGGGGGCGGTGTCCCATCGGTTCATGTCGCTGTCGCCATGATTGTATCGACGGAACCGCCCGCCAAAGCGTACTCCGTCGGTAGCGACTCCACCGAACCCATACGGCGGATCGGCCACGGCAAGATGAAAGAACCCGTCGGGCAGTGTGCGCATATACTCTATGCAGTCTTGATTAAAAACCTGTGATGTCATATTGCCATCGTTATTTACATCGACAAAGGTAATGCAAAGCTCGCACAAAAAGCGGACAAGGCTTGCACAGCGGGCGGAGGCAATAGTGAAGCATTGACAGGTCGCAGGCTCTTTTTATGTCCGCGAAGTTGTCGCAAATGATATACCTTTGCGATGTAATTCAAAAAGTATATGAAAACAGAACAGCAAGACAGAACATTCAGCATCCGTTTCTCCCTATACTTACTAAGTATCGCAGCAGGGCTTCTATTGGGGCAACTATTACAACACCTATAAGAGAGTAATTCTCAATTCTCAATTATCAATTATCAATTTGAAACAACGGTGCCAAAACAACAACCTACAATCTCATGGCAGCAGCTCCGCAACTATATGGAGCAATGGACGTGGCGCGACCAGCGTACCGGCTGCGAGGTGACGGGCTTCAACCCGCCAGACAAAGCAAAGGATAAGCGACAAAAGCCGTTCTACTTCCGAGCCATCACCATCAAGGGCGAGGTCATCAGCGGCGAAGCCATCTGCCTCAAAGTGTTCCTGAACGAGCATCAACGCATGGTGCAGTTCACACAATCAAAACAAATCCGCAGAATAAGGGATTACCTGGTCATGGAAGTGAACGGGGTGCGCGTGATAACTCATTGAACACGGATTGCACAGATTAAACGGATAAGACTTAAACGCGAATTATCATAAATTTAACCACTAATTACTCTAATTACACGAAATGTTATATCTAAGGAGTTTAGGAGGAAAGGAGTTCCACGCTGGAAGAAAAATGTTCGGGCAGCGACGTGTCGCTGGCAGCGGTAGTGATTGCTCTCTTTTGTCTCGAAAGCACGCTTTCAGAGCAAAAGACAGAAATCTCTACCCAAGCGTACAAGCCTGTACGCAAAAACATTTTTCTGTCTGCCCCAATTCGTGAATAATTCGTGGCAATTCGTGTTAAAAGAAAACTCCTTAACTCCTTGACTCCTTAGAATAAAATTAAATGGTAAATGGTAAATGATTAAATAGTAAATGAAATTATGGCAACATTTATTTCAAAAAACTTCTCGCTGGAGGAACTGACCGCGAGTGATACGGCGAAGACGAAAGGCATCAAGAATGTCCCTGGAACTGCCGAGGTGTGCGCACTGTGCGCACTGGTGCATAACGTCCTGCAGCCGCTGCGCGATGCGATGGGCGAGCCTATCAAGATTGGCTCAGGCTATCGCAGCAAGGCACTCAACAAAGCCGTGGGCGGCGTGACCAACTCGCAGCACATGAAGGGCGAGGCCGTGGACCTGTGCATCGACGGCGACTTGGCAAAGGGCAAGCGGTGGTTCAACTGGATCAAGACGCACTGCCAGTTCGACCAGATTATCTGGGAGCATAACGCGAAAGGCTCCTATTGGGTACACGTCAGCTTCCGCGCCGATGGACAGAACCGAAAGCAAGTCATCAACGAACTGCTGAAAAAGTAAGGCCGCTCTTTCTCTTGTCGTCATAACGTCATACCGATATATCGACATATCGAAAGCGGCCAAAAAGAAAGAGAATGAGGTTTTCTCATTTTTTGTTTTTAGGTTAATAAAGTTTTTCTTTGGGTGCGGTGGGCTGTGAAGCTCGCCGCATTTTTTTGTGTTCCGTGCGGAGAAAGGGAACACTCTGGCCGCTGCGTGTATGTCGCCGCGCCCAAAAGTTGAAAAACAATCAAGAATTGAACAATAAAAGTTGCTATTGATAGCAAGTGTTCACATTGTTCGCACAAACTATTCTACCTTGATGCTGGTTGGACATTAACATAAAAGGCTATAGCCTGTGCTACCATGACTTCAATACTCTCTCCCCTCTCCATCTTTAGATTACTTAATCTGCGATACATTGATAATGGTATTTTAGCAAAGACGCCTTTTAGCCCACTTTTATCTTTCTTAGGACGGAGCAATTTTACATTAGCCTTTTGTTGGAGAATTGATGACGGCCTGACGTCTCTATGTATATTCTTTTCACGATGTCTTGGCGATAACGGCATAGAGTCTCTATACAAGTAGTCGGCGCGTGTTCTCATGTTCAGAGATGGGTGCATTGTGTTTATATAAAACTCCTCCCTTTCCCTAAGATGGTCTTTGTCTGAAAACTCTATAGCATACAAATCAAAACCACCGCTCTTGTCAAAAGCACTTTGAACCTTCTTTGATCCGTGCAGCCCTCTTTTCAAAAACGAAACAAAAGACTGGAACCTGTTACGGATATTTATCGACGACCCAATATATGATTCGCCTCCAAACATGATGACATAAACAATGTTTTCGTTCTTTGGCGAAACCCAAATCATTTCACCTTCTCGATACTCACCAATCTTCTCATACTTGCTGACATCAATCATTGCTCTACCTTTATTTCTTTTACCTTAATAGTATTCCCGCATTTGTCACACCTGATTGTAAGTTCGCCTTGCGATGGTTGAGTCTTACATACATCGTTTGGATCAGCAAAGATTTGCCACATAGGTACCTCTAAAATTTCTGCTATCTTGTTGATAGTTTCAAGCGAAGGCATAACGCGACCATTAAGCATATTACTGATGGTTTGCTTAGTGACCCCCAAACGATTAGCCAAATCTACGGACTTCATTCCTTTGGAGTCCATTATATCCCTTAGCCTGCAAATAGAATTTTTTGGGCGATAAATATTTAGTGTAGGCTCCAATTCCTTTATGAAAAACATTTCTCTGTTTTTCAATAAATTAGTTTCTACTCCTCTTTCAATTACATAAACATCAAAAACACCTTCGTTTTCAAAAACTTCCTGCATTTTCTCCGTATGTTCACAGTGTAAGAACGATTTAACGTGTTCCTTTATTCTTATATACAGATATTCGGCAGAGCCAATATAAAAATCCTCTTTGAACTTTATCAAGTACACAGCGTTTATGTCGCGCCCCTCTAACCAATGCAAGCGGCCTTCAATAAACTCGCCTACCTTTTCGTATTTGCTAACGTCTATCATTGCTCGTCATTTGATTTCGTTTCTTCTGCTTTTGCCAGGCGGAGTTCCTTGCCACAATAGGGGCAGACAATAGACTGGCCACCTGGGGAAATACTTGCATCCACGCCCTCTTCTGGAGCAAGCAGGCGCCACTCTTGGACACCCAGTGCTTTTGCAACCGATTGAAGGGTGTTCATTGATAGATTTTTCCCGCCATTCACAAGATTGCCTATATACTGCGGGGATTTACCCAACCTTTTGGCCAGCTCCTTTGATGTGATGTCAAGCCTTTTCATTTCTCTTTTTATATAGATATTCATAAAACTCTTTTTCTTTACTTTTCGACTGCAAAGGTAATAAAAATAAACGTATTTTCTTTGTCTTAATTGTGAAAAAGAGTTAAAAACACCTATTTTCTTTATTTTTATTCTTATTTTCTTTGGCTGTTACACTTATTTTCTTTACCTTTGCAGCAGATTTAGAACAAACAAATAATTTTTAGACTATGGCAGACAACATGAAGAAGATGCTGGCAGACCAGCAGAAGATTAACGAGGCTGTGAAGTATATTATGACCTACTTCGGCGAAGAGAGTTGCTACTGCAATCACATTGAACAGATGCTCGACGCGCAGACGCAGATTATCGGGCTAATGGAACTCGCGAAGCAGAAGGTTTTAACCGACCCTTCGCAAGAGTTTGAATGCTCAACTGACAAAATTATCTGGTTTCTCTATGATGTGAGGCAATATCTGAAGATGCTGGAGCCGTTTGCAAACCTGCTTGGACAGACTGGCTACGGCAAGCCGATTGAAACAGATTGAGCAACACACAAAACCAAACAATCTCTACTTTATCTATATTGCACACGGCAACATTTGTGCCTGACGAGGAGCGGGACGCTCCTGCTCCTCGTCTTTCAATCAATCAACATTTCAACATTTACACATTTCAAGAAATTTTGAAATCAATCAACAAACAAATAAATAAACATTACAATCATGGAAGCAACAATTCAACAAAACAACATTTCAAGAAATGTTTCAATCAACATTGCATCATTTGTGGCAAGCGTTCAAAACGCATTGAAAACAATCAAGCAACGTGCATTGAAGGAATTATCTCTGCCGCGTCTGTATCGCCGCCAGTTGCGGATGATTAACGCACTGGCACGCGGCATCGAGGCACATCCTACGCTGACGAACGTCATCCTCATTGCAATGTGCGCGATGCTGGCGTATGAAGTCCTGAATTATGAGTTTACAACAAGTCTTTAATTATACATTATAATATAATATGCAAAAGGCATTGAAGTATTGGGATGGTGCGAATCCCAAGATATACGCTATTCTGACGCAAAAGGAGGATGGCGGTTGGCACCTGGCGTGTCACTGGACTGACCGCATACTGGAGTATGACTGCGAACTCGTTGAGGATCGCCTCGGTCAGCACCTGCGTTATGGTAGTGGCTCTATGCTGCCTCTGCGCAATAGCAAGGGACAGCTCTACGGGCGTTGGAGCGAGGCAACGGAGGAGGAAATAAACGACCTTCCATGCAAGGAAGTGGCGACGGAGGAAGTGACGACAACTGAGGATGTGGTGACTTCCGAGACAGCAGAACCAGCCGAACCAGCTGTCAATACTGAGGATGCAGTGGTCGTCACAGAAGATGCAGAGGTTGTGGCTTTGGAAGCTGAACCTGAACCAGAACCAGTTTATACAGACTCGGCGGAATTGGAGCGTCTGAAAGCTGAGAATGATGCTTTGCTATCGCGTATAGCCGAAATGGAAGCAGAACGGCAAAAGGCGAAACAAACGCGCCGTAAGAAGCAGCAGCCGCAGCACCTTGAAGCTGCGGCAGAGCCGAAGCCTACGGAGAAGGAGCCGCAGCCAAAGCGTTATGACGTTATAACAGAATCACGGGATAACACCAAATGCGCCGTGCAGAGCGGCAGCGGCCACAATTTCCTGAAAGCTATCGGTTCTGTGGCTGCGATGACGGTTGCGCTGGTGGTTATCTGGCAGACTGGACTACTGATTCCGCTTGGACTGATTGGGCTGGCAATGTCGGGAATAATCAAATAGTTGAAATTGATAATTGAAAATTGACAATTTTATTTTTACTATACGTTATAATAAACGTGTGGTATCACACAAAGATATTCAATTTATTAACAACTTAAATTTTTCTATTATGAAGAAAAATCTTTTTTGGCTGGCTGGCATCGCAGTGATGCTGGCGGCTTGTGAGAACGAAATGGACGATGCGTCCGCAGTTAGTAACGAGACCAAGACGGTGACTTTCTCCGTGCAGGGCGACTTCGAGAAGCCTACCTTCGAGGGCATGACCCGTGCCGGACTGGAGGCGGACGGCAAGGCGATGACGGACCTTTGGGTGCTGGACTATCAGAACGGCACACTGCTGCAGCAGGTACACCAGACGGCAGAGGATGCGGACTTCGGCTCACCGTCGCTCGCACTGGGCTATGGGGCGCACCATGTCTATTTCGTGACCTCTCGCGGCACTACGCCGACACTCCTGACCGACGCGCACAAGATTACCTGGGCGAAGGCGATGGACACGTTCTATAAGGATTATAGCATCAACGTGGCATCATCGACTTCTGCCACTCAGAGTGTGACGCTGGATCGTGTGGCAACGAAACTCTCTGTGACTGTCAATGACGAGATTCCAGAGGGCATTTCGTCCATCGAGCTGACGCCTGCCACTTGGTACAGCGGTCTGGACTACATCAGCGGACAGCCTACGGATGCGCTGACCAATGAAGCGAGGGTGATTAGTATTCCTGCGTCGTATGTGGGCAGGACGGAAACGAATCTGAGCATCTACGGCATCAGCAGCACGACGGAATGGACAACGGGCGTAACGATAACGGCTCGTGACGGAGACGGCAATGTACTGGGGCAGGCCGAGCTGGACGATGCGCCATTCATGGCTAACCGAGTGACGAGCTACAGCGGCAATCTGTTTTCCAGCGGCGGCGGTTTCGCGCTAAGCCTGAATGCAGAGTGGGGAACAGAATACACAGGAAGCTGGTGAAAAAATTGAAAAATTGAAAGATTAAAAAGTTAAAACTTAAAGATTATGAAAAAGTTCATTTTTCTTTCAATGATTACGGCTCTGGTTTCCTGTCAGCAGATTGATTTCGACGACATCAAGGCGGACGATGGAAGCGATGCCAATGTGGTGCTAACGTTCTCGACATACGGTCAGCAGGAGTTTACTCGTGCGGCTGCACCCTTGACGGACCAGTGCTCGCGTCTATCGGTAGCGGTGTTCGACGAGGACGATGCAAAGGTTGGTTCTACGAAGAGCCAGAAGGTAGGCGACACGAACTTTGGTACCATCGGGCTGTCGTTGCAGGACGGCACTTATACCATCGTGGCGATTGCTCACAACGGCGAGGGGAACTGCACGATTACTTCTCCAAGCAAGGTGACGTTTCCGAGCAATAAGATGACCGACACGTTCTGCTACTGCGGCGAGCTGGTGGTGGATGGCAGTGTTAGCGAGACGCTGGAAATGAAGCGTGTGGTGGCGATGATGCGCCTAACGATTACCGATGCTATTCCTGAAGGCGTGGCAAGGTTGAAGTTCTATTATACAGGCGGCAGTTCAACACTGAATCCTCGCACGGGTTTCGGTTGCGTGAACTCGAAGCAGACGGAGTATCGCAGCGTGATAGACGACAACGGTATGCCTGTCAGTGTCTATGAGATTTACACAGCTCCGCATGAGCAGAACGATATTCTGAAACTGACCATCACTTCGCAGGATGCCAGCAACGGCGACATTGACGTGTTCGAGCCGATGGAGAACATTCCCGTGACGGTCAATAAGATTACGACTTGGGAAGGTGCGCTCTTCGGCGGCAGTTCGTCATCAGGAGGCAATATCGGCATTACGCTTGATACGGCCTGGGGCGGCTTTATTAACTACACTTGGTAACTCTCTTTATAGGACGGTGGGGCGACCACCCTGCCGTCCTTTTCAATAAATCAAGAAAGCAAGAATTATGGAAAACAATAAAACAAGATTGAAAGAAGTGTTGGCTGTGGTCAACAACAAGGGCGGGGTAGGGAAGACTACCACCGTACAGAGTTTGGCGGCGGCGATGGTGCGCGAGCATCCTGAATGGCGGGTGCTGGTGATTGACATGGACCCACAAGGAAATCTGTCGCAGCTGATGGGCTGGAACGGCGAGAGGATGCCGACGGTGACGGACGCACTATCATCAGAGCAGGGACTGTTGCCTATCTACAAGAACAACCGGGGCATATACTACGTTCCGTCGTCGCCTGCGCTGCAGAAGATTGAGCCGAAGATGATGGCGCAGATGCAGCCGTATATGGTGCTCCGCAAGTTGTTTATAGGCAAGGTGGAGGATTACAGCGACGAAGGCATCAGCACCATCCCTTATTATTTCGACTATGTGCTGATTGACTGCCCTCCTGCACTAAGCATGTGTACCTACAATGCTATGGCGGTGGCAAGTGGTTTACTGATACCAGTTCAGATGGAAGGGCTATCGGTGTCAGGATTGGCACCAATTATCGTGGAAATGGAGCGAGTTAAGCGAGAACTAAACTCAGGATTGGAACTGCGAGGCATCCTGCCCGTGATGGTTGACATGCGTCCGAACATCGTGCGGTCTTTTGTGGACTATCTGAAAGGGGCGTATGGCGACAATGTGACATCGACCATTATCCCGCGTTCTGTAAAGGTCAACGAGGCACAGACGAAGAAGCAGAACATCTACGAGTATAAGCAGTGGTCGCCTGTGGCCAATGCGTATGAAAAATTAGTTAAAGAACTATTCGGGTGAAGAAAATTGCCAAATGGCTAAATAGTACATAAATTGTAAATTGTAAATCGTCAAATCGTAAATGAATAGGGTTATGGGAAAGAACAACTGGAACCTGCAGGACATGCAGGAAACCTTAGTCAAGGACACGGAGCAGCGCATTGAGCAGGGCTTCGAGAGTATTAAGAATGAAAATGGCGGCAGCTTCGTGGTGAAGCCTGCAACCGAGGCACCTGTGCCGCCAATGAAGGACGAGCAGCAGGCCGAGCCTACCAAGGGTGTGCAGACGTACATACCTATGTCGATGTACCGCCGCTTGAATGACATCAAACTGACCAGGGGAGAGACTATAGCAAACCTTGTGGCAGAAGCGGTGGCGCTGTGGCTGGATGTTCAAGAGGGCAAATTATAGTCACAACTATGACCAGAATCAATAGTGCTATTCATGTGCGATGCCTGACGGACGAGCATCTGCTGGCTGAACATCGAGAGATTAAGCGACTTCCGTTCTGTCTGCGCGAGGCTATCAGGACTGGAAGCATTAAGCATATTCCTGAGAAGTTCGTGCTGGGAAAAGGGCATGTAAAGTTCTTCCTGGATAAACAGCAATTTGTCTATAACAGATACATCGACATTCATTGCGCTGTCAGAGGCAGAGGGTTCAACGTGCAGTCGTATATTGATAATTGGAGTACACATTGCGTCAAGGACTACTGGAACGACTATACCCCAACATACGAGGAACGACAGTTACTCATTGATCGCATCACCGACCGCATCATGCACAGCAAGAAGCAAACGTGGCACTACTACGGCCAGGCCATATCAAAAGAAGCCGCAGTGCGTCTGCTGATGGGCAACGAAGTGTCCGAAACTATATAAATGGACACCTTAGTGCAAACTATAATATCCGACACCACAAACTATATAAGAAGGTGAATACAACTATATATTTGGACACCTTATTTATATACTATATATAGAAATACTCTTTATAAATGATGGAGAAAAGGGTAGCGTTCAGTATAGTACGGAATGCGAAAACTGCGATAAACAAAGGGTTTGCGGTGTGTCAAGGTGAACAATGTTATAGTAGAATCGTGCATTTTGCACAACATAATTGAAGATTTCAATAGTTATGGAAGAGAATAAACAGCAGTTGATGGAGTGCGCACGGCAGGAGATGTGGATCAAGACGCCGTTCTCGTACATCAAGCTCGGACCGAAACTGACGCTGTTCCAGCAGGACACGATGCTGATGGTCAGCGACCACCTGCAGCAGTATGTGAAGAACTTCTTCGACCTGAATCTGAACAACACAGAGGCGAAGCCGAGGGCACTCTTCACTAAGTACCTGCTGGAGCATGGCATCCCGCCGTTCCGCATCAACCTGGCCGACATGGACATTGACCCCGCCAACTACAAGGTGGTGCGCAAGGCCATTGAGGAAATGAACTTGCTGGTGGAGCATCAGGAGTTCGACGAGAACGGAAAGCCGACGGGACATACTATTTTCTCGCCTGTGTTCACGAAGTTCCGCGTGCCGAGGACGGGCGACTACTACCGCAAGCGCGACGAGCAGGGCGAGATTATCGTGGAGTCTGCGAGGCATAGCGGTTACATTGAGGTGGAGATTAACAAGGATGTGGCACAGTATGCCTTCGACATGAGCCAGGGCTACGCCAATCACCCGAAACTGATTGCACGCTATGCCACGAAGCGTAGCACGCCACGGCTCTACTTCAAGCTGCAGGAGTTGATGGGTAGGGAGCGGCACACCCGCGTCCGTCTGACGGTGCAGGAGATTAAGAACTTTCTCGGCTTCGAGACATTCAAGGATGATGCAACGGGCGAGTGGGTGGTGCCGTATCAGAAGTTCGCCCATTTCAAGACAAAGGTGCTGGATGCTGTGAAGGCCGACCTCGACCAGATGGCACGTGACAACCATACAGACATCACGTTTAGCTACGAGCCTGTCTATCTGAACGGACGCAGGCGCGGCGACCCTGACTATATCGAGTTCACGGTTATGAGTACCAACCTTGGACTTGGATATTCCTTACTAACCAAGAAAGACACACCTGCAACAGGACAAGCAAAGGACTTGGTAAAGCAGGCAAGCCTTCGCATCGAGCAAATCAAGGAGCAATGGGAACAATGTAGGGCCGATATGCTCAGTCATTGCACAAGGGAGAATAGCTTCCGCGTCATAACATCACTCTCCTTTGAATCTTGGACGGAAGACACGAAGACGCTCATGCTGAGACTGGAAAAATACGACGACTATTCGTGGATTATGCAGCCGCATGTGTCGGGCGACTTGGTGAAGCCTGCGATGCTGAAACATTTCGGCACAGGTGTGAGCTGGATGTATAGTGTGCCACCACCTGCTATTTAGCATTCTTCTTTTTAGCCCCAAACACTTTATTGAGCAGCTTGAAGTTGTTGTCGTTGATGATGGTGAAATCCTTGGCAATGTATATGTCGGCTATGTCGTATGTTCCGACGTGGTTCAGGGCTTCGTCAACATCACTCTTTGAGAAGTGCATCATGTTACGGGAAAGCGTGGCAAAGGTATGACGCGCCTGGTAGAACTGGAGGTTGTCGATGCCGAGTTCCTCGCCAACATCTTTCAGACCGATATTGATGGCACGATTGAAGTCGGAAGCGGACGAATATCGCTTGCTAAACGAGAACACCTTGCCGCTGCCTTTGTATCGCCTCATTAGATCGGCAATAACGGGATGAACTTTTACTTCGATATAAGCATTGTCGCTACGCCTGTCCTGTGTCTTTGCCCTGTTGTATTTTATCGTGTCGTTCCTGATTTCTTTGGCTTCGTACATATCAACGGAGTTCATACCCATCAGACAAAAGGACAGGATAAAACAATCCCTTGCGAGTTGAGCGCGACTACCTGGCCTACCTTTATAATTATATATAGTAAGTAGTTGCTCCAGAGTCAATGCGCGGACACCCTTCTTTATTTGCTGCTTCGGTACGCGGTACCGCAGAAACGGGTCGTTGGCTATGACAGTCTCATAGTCTGTGTTGTACCTGCGCATCGCCTCATGGTACAGATGCCGGATAAATCCAAGATACATCGACTGCGCTCGTGGTCTGTCTTGCAGGTGCCTGTCGTAGTCTTCCAGAAGTTTGTATGTGATGCTCTTGAACGGCAGCATCCTCTTCCCAACAAACCCCTCCAATGAGTTAAGCATCGTCTTGTAGTTCTTTACGCCCTTGATGCTTGTCTTGTCAATCCATTCGTCTGCAAAGGCGAAGAAGTCCAGTTCGTCTTTCTTCGCTACGATCCTGCTGACAATTTCGCCAGCATCCATTGTCGCACGGCCAAGGTAATCTAATTGCAGCGCGTCGAGCCTTTCTTGAAGCTCTCGTCGCTTGTTATCTATCATCTTTGCCTTCTCCGGCTCCCTTATGCGCTTCCCGTTGGTCGTCAGTTCTGAATCCGAGACGGACACTCCAGTCGGGATGCGCTTCTTATGTAACCCCTGACATAACAAGAACGACACGGGATGCACGCGCTTCTTATTCTTTTTCCCTATTTCAATCGTTATTGTAGCCATACTTGCTTCTGTTTTGACGGAAAACTGACGGAAATACATCGCTCCAAAAGTGGATTTTTCTTCCAAAAGTGGAAATCACTATCTTTATTACAAATCCCTGCAAACGCTTGTTTGCAGGGATTTTGGCTTGGGTGCCTAATGGGACTCGAACCCATGACATTCAGAACCACAATCCCTGGTGTGAAATGCGTCAGTTTCCTTTTATTTATAAGGTTCTTGGTGTATTGTTATTTGTTCATTGACGGAAATTTGGCGGGTGGTTTTAGTTCTTGTTATCTTGGGACGTTGGGAGTGCATTCGCTAACACATGGTTCAGCAACTCCCATAGTAAACGGATAGCCATTTATATTTTTTTCTTTAAGCACGGACAGCGTATAGCCAAGGTCGGACACTTGCTGCCTGAGCGACGCGATGAGCACATCCTTTGCCTCCAGTTCGCGATTAAGTGAAGCAATCGTCTCGTCCTTTGCTTGAAGCGCAGCTTTGTTCGAGACATCTTTACCTGCAAGTTCGCGCTTTAATGATGCGATGGTGGAGTCCATCGCCGCGATTGTTGCATTTACCAGGCTGCTATAGTCAGGCGCTGGCATCTGGTCTGTTGCTAAATCATTGCTATTTTTAACAAGCATTTCTCCGGCTCCGCTTATTAGCCACTCTGCAGAAATAATCTTTATGTTTTTCTGAATCCTTCTGCAGAAATTGTCGGTAAGAAACCTGGGATTGCCTTTGAGTGCCTTCGAGACGTTAGCTGGTGTTGAGCCTATAGCGGCTGCAAGGTCTTCCTGGGTGTGTATATACCCATGACCACGAAGATAGGCAAATGCCATTTTCATTCTTTCTTGCTTTTCCATAATTCTTAAAAATCGTTAAATAACAACAAAAGTTGCTATAAGTAATAATAATTATTGCTATCTTTGCAGTCCGAAAGTAAGAAAGAAATTCAAAACTATCGGGCATACGAAAAGCAGTCAGGCGCTATATGCGTCTTTCGGCGGAAGGCGTTGCGCTTCCTTTGTTTAGTTGCAAGCACAAAGGTACTGCTTTTCTCCCGATATTTATATAAAAGTAAGAAAGAATTTAAGAAAGATTAAAGAAATGCAAGAAAGAGTAAGCAGACGTGACCTAAGAGAGATGCGTGTCGGACAGACGCGCATCTTCACGCTCGCCGACAAAAAGAAACTGACTTCTGCCAGAGTGCAGGCCAATCAGTTGAAAAACGAGGAGGACTTGGAGTTTGATGTCAAACCTGACTACGCATCGTCCTCTGTGAGTATAACGAGAATCAGATAGGCACTTATGAACATTGAGCTGAGGGAATTGTTGTCGCTGATGACAGAAGCCATTGATGCTGGTGTGCAGTCGTACATCAAGAGCATTGAGCCGATGCAGGACTATATCAAGCAGGGCGAGGCGAAGCGCTACATCGCCAAGCTGGGCTACAAACCTGCGATGCTGCAGCGATGGGTGAACGACCGCCTGCTCACACCTGTCAAGACGGGCGATGCACAGAACGCCGTAGTTCTCTATTCGCTATCCGACATCAAGAAGCTCATCAGCACACTGCGACTGAAAGATATAACAAACAAGGCCGGACACGACCATGTACAATTATAAATGTATATGAGACTATTAGACATTACATTAGATTTGGAGACCTGTTCGCTCTCTTCCCACGCGGCGATTATGCAGATTGCTGCGGTGGCATGGGACAGGTTCGCGAAGGATGACACGCAGATGTTCTTCGGCAAGGCATCGAAGCCGGAAGAGACGGAGCACTTCGTCCGCACTATCGACCTGAACTCGCAGTTCGTGGAGGGGCTGTTCGACTTCGACCAGGACACGGCAAGATGGTGGGGCAGGCAGGGCCGTGAGGCGAAGTTAGCGGTTGCCGATGACATCAATAGCGGAGCGACGCATTCGTATGACATCAAGACGGAGAAGCAGAGCCAGGCATTGCTCAACGAGGCACTTGCGGAACTGGACGACTGGATTCGCAAGTTGCTGAGTCTATACAAGGTCGATAACTTCTGCATCTGGTGCCAGGGGACGGACTTCGACATCCCTATCCTGCGCTATGCAGCAGAGCGGACGCAGTGCAACAAGCTCCTGCCGATGGCGCTCCACCACAAGTATTTCCGCGACTGCCGCACGGCTATCTATGAATGCACGGCGAAGTGGCTGGAGCGCGACGATGTGGAGCAGCCATACACGAAGCTCGACCTGCTGAAAGACCCGACACTGGCCTACAAGCTCCTGCCGCAGTTGCCCGAATCCTTCGGCGGCAAAGAGAATGCCCACGGTGCTCTCTACGACTGCGTGCGTTCCTCTTGGTTCACTTGGCAAGCACTACGTCTAATCTTCCAATAACATACGGCTATGGCTAAATCGTACACTGTCTATTGCAGGGGCAGACATTGCCTGCTGCGCTCGAACTGCAAGCGTTATCTCAACGGTCAGCGTATGCCTGACAGCATGTTGGAATCAAGCGACCAACACTGCTGGATTGACAAGTGCGACGAGGAATCGCGGGACATGTTCGACCCTGAGAGAAAATCCAGCTGACGCAAATAACAAATAACAATTAACAATTAACAATTAACAATAGAACGGCTCTTATCGAGAAGAGGCCTCGCATGACAGCCCGGAAAGACGGGCACACATAACGCCAGCGGACGCTTATCCGTGTCTGAAATGTGGGAACTGCATCCTTTCTGATGCAGAGGCCGTGAGATGACAGCCCGGAAAGACGGGCACTTGGGACGGAAAGCCTGTAAATGGGCAACAGGCAGGTAAGGTTTGGCCTGAGCCGTGGTTCGATTCCACGCCGTCCCGCAAGAAAAACGAAGGCTGCGGATGTGCTGTTATGGCACATGGGTTAAATTGCTTAGGGTCCGCAGCCTTCTCTTCTAAAAAGAGACGCTATGAAAGCTAAAGATATTCACTATTCGGCAGTCCATCCAGACTGTCCGTTCACGAAGGAACAGATAGACGAGTTCCGCGCAATGCTCTACGGAGTGGCTTCGGCCAACAACCTTGCAGCGCACCCGTCGTGGTGGGTCGGGTACAACACCCATCAGACACGAAACATTGGCAGACGCAAAACGGCGCAATCGGGAGCCTGAAAACGGCGGCGTCTCAAACAAATCCACATTAAAAAAAATCGCCAGGTCTGCAGCGGCGGACTGAAGGCTCCCGAAAGTGCCAAAATTGCAGGGGTAGGTTTTACCAAAATAAAAGGTAGGGTTTACCGAAGTAAAAGGTAGGGTTTATCAAAATAGACCATTTTCAATAATGTTTAACTATTAAAAAATTTTCAAGCTATGGCAGCAGTAAAGTATCTCGTAAGAGAGTACATCCCGAAAGAGGGGATGCCAGGCACGCACGGCTTCTACGTGCAGGCTAAGACAGACAACATCATCACCAACAAGGAACTCGCCAAGAAAGTCGAGAACCGAGGCATCAGCCGTCAGTCGGAAATCAAGATGATTCTGGAGGAAGTCGCCAAGGTCATCCTCGAAGAGGTGGCTGAGAACAACCGCGTGCAAATCGAGACGGGCGACGGTGTGCTCGTCAGCCTCTCGCCAAAGGCGCAGGGCAGCATCAGCGACCGCGACGTGCAGCAGAACCCAGAGAAGTACAACGGCGCACAGGTGGCCACGCAGGACATGCTCACACCCGACATGATTCAGTGGAGCATCGTCGCACAGGTCGGCACCAAGTACAGCAAGCAGTTCGCCCTGCAGAAGACCGCACAGCGAGCCAACCCAGGACAGGCCGAACAGACCACCGAAGCCCCCGAACAAGGCGACAACGGCGGCACCAACACCGGCGAAGGAGGCGAAGACGACGGACTGGAAGGATAATCTCCCTTCGGTCGAAGTGAAAAGTGAAAAGTGAAGAGTGAAAAATCTAAAACAGATTGACACTCTTCACTTGACTAAACAAAATGAATTTTCAAGGCGATATGATTGAACTCGACAAGACATACAATGAGGACTGCCTCGAAGGGATGAAGCGCATCGCTGACGGAGCGGTGGACTGCATCATCACCGATTTGCCCTACGGCTCGACAAGTTGTTCATGGGATTCAGTGATACCCTTTGAAGAACTATGGCGAGAGTTTAACCGCATCACAAAGCCGACAGCCCCAATCGTGCTGTTTGGCAGTCAGCCGTTCACATCGGTAATGATTATGTCGAATATCAAATGCTTTCGTGAGGAATTATGTTGGCTGAAGAACAAGCCTGCGACTGGGTATGGCAAAGACCAACGACACATGAAGATACATGAGAACATCGTTGTATTTTCCAAATCGGGCGAATTTACATTCAATCCGCAGAAATGGCTTGTCGAAGAAAAAGAGTTCTTGACACAACGAAAGACGTTCTTGGAAAACGAGTACATCGGAAACAATATCTACGGCGCAACACATCGAACACGTCGCGGTGATGATGGCACTCGTTATCCTATCAGTATTGTCAGCGCAAAGACACCTCATGCTCCGTCGTATAGCAAGACGTATGATAGTGATGTAGATATCCGCAAGCACCCCACCCAGAAGCCCGTCGATTTGCTGCGCTACCTCATTCTGACGTACTCGAACCCCAACGACCTCATACTGGATGCGACCATCGGCTCTGGCACAACGGCCATCGCGGCCATAAAGGAGCATCGCCACTTTATAGGCTTTGAGACGAACAAGGAGTATTTCGACATCGCTTGCAAGCGCATCAAGAATGAGCAACAACAACTAACACTCTTCTGATTGCTTTAACAAAATAACAACTAACAAGAAGGATGATGATCGTTTGCATTGTAAACTATAACACCCAGCGGCTGACGGAGTGCGCCATACGCTCGCTATTGAAGCACACCACAGAGGCCCGCGTCGTTGTGTTCGACAACAGCGACCAGGGGGCGTTTGTGTTTCCGAGTGCTGAAGCACTCGGTACGGGAACGAAGATTGAAATCATTGACAACACGAAGGGGCAGGTGATTGACTTCGAGGCGGAGCTTGCCAAGTACCCCAACAAGGAATACTCGCAGCGCAACCGCAGCAACTTCGGCTCGGCGAAGCACACTATGAGCATCGACTGGCTGATGGACTACTGCGCGGAGGGCTTCGTGCTGGCAGACAGCGACGTGCTGTTCCGTCAGGACATCACGCCCCTTGTCAAGCACAAGCGGGCTGCCGTCGGCTCGTTGCAGGTGAAGGATGGCATTCTGCTCTTGAAGCCTGTGCTCTGCTGGATTAACGTGCCGATGCTGAAAGAGCACCGCATCCGCTACTTCAACGGCGAGAAGATGTGGGCGCTCCATGACCGCTATCCCTACAACCGCTACGACACCGGCGCATGGTTCTATGAAGAACTCATCCGCCACCGCCTGTCCTTCTACGACACCGACATCGACCCCTACATCCTCCACTTCGGCCACGGCTCATGGAAGGAAAAAGACCCCGAACAATGGCTAAACGAAAACAAAGAATTATGGATATGAATAGGCAGAATAGCGTTGCCTTGTGCGCAATAGGGCGCATGGAGAACCAATACGCCCGTGAGTTTGTGCAGCACTACCTTACGCTTGGCTTCGACCACCTCTATCTCTACGACAATGCCCACGAAGGCGAGGAGCATCTGGCCGACGTGCTTGGTGATTACATTGCCGACGGCAAAGTGACCATTATCACATGGACATACGCTCCGAATGATGCGCAGCGCATGGCATATAACGACTGCTACCACCGCTTCGGAGGCAAGCATACATGGATGGCGTTTTTCGACTTCGACGAGTTCCTTGTTATTCCGAGCGCTGAAGCACCCGGCACGGGGACGAACAAAGAAGCGCAAGGCACGGCGGCAGGCGATGACATCCACACCTTCATGCAGCGTTACCGCGACTATCAGTGCCTGCTGGTGAACTGGATGGACTATACCGACGGAAACCTCATTGAGAACGACGGACGGCCATTGCAGGAGCGCTTCACTGCACCGATGCAGTACGACAAGACGGGCATTGGCGGTGACTACCCTGAGAACAATCATGCCAAAAGCATCGTCCGCACCGGCATCGCAGGACTTGCATTCAAGAACCCGCACGTCCCGTTAGAGCCGCGCCTGATCTGCTGCAACACCAAGGGCGAAAGATGCCGACAACAGCCGCGCATCCCATACGACCATAGTATTGCCTACCTGAAGCACTTCACCACCAAGACAATCAGCGAGTGGCTGACGAACAAATGGGTGAAGGGCGCAGCAGGTTTGAGCTTTGAAAAGTTCCGAAAGGACTATGCCGAGTTTTTCTTCAAAATTAACGAGCGCACTCCGGAGAAGGAGGCATATATAGAGAAATGGAATAACAGGAAAGGACGTGTGGCTGCCGTTGCATTGGGCAGAATGGGCAACCAGATGTTCATTGCCGCAGCCGCTATGACATTTGCCCGCAGAACAGGCAGAGAGTTTATAGGACTGGTATATAACCACGGACCTAAATTCGATTATGACTATCCGGAGGAGCAGTTCAAGACCGTGATGCGTAATGTGAAGTACATTGAGCCGAGCGAGGTGGCAGGATTCTACCACATGCAGCAGGGCGAGTACGTCAGCAACGGATTCCCCGACATAAAAGAACCCGATGTGGTGCTCTGCGACTACTACCAGGACTTTACCTGCATCGACTGCGATATCGCGATGTCGCTGTTTGCTCCATACGAAAGCATCAAGCAGGAAATACAGCAGCTCTATGGCGACCTATCGGACTGCATTTGCGTCAATGTGCGTCGCGGCGACTACCTGCAGGTGCAGCTGCACGGCTTCCGTGTGCTCACCAAAGAGCAGATAGAGGATATGCTGGAGGAGCACTTCCTTCCTATGTATCGCGTCCTGTTTGTCAGCGATGACATTGAGTGGTGCCGTAATAATTTTACGGGAGAGCGTTATCTCTTCGCAAACAAGCCTTGCCATTGGAAACCAGAAATGGACCTCTACCTGATGACGCAATGCGGATCAGGCTGCATCATCTCCAATTCATCTTTCTCATGGTGGGGAGCATTCCTAAACGAGAAGTACGTCGAGGTCGTCTGCCCTTGGCCGTGGTTTGACAACCCCAAGCGACCGGCCATGACCAACCTTCTGCCTGCGTCTTGGATAAAGCATGGTAAGGAATGGAAAATCTGGTTGACGTACCACAAGCCCGAACTGATTCAAGCATACCAGCTTGACCGGCTCGGTAGTCACTACAATCTCTTTGATGCCCGGCAAGACCCAATGAACAGTTGCATGAGCGAGTTTGTCACAATCCTACATGTGTGGCTGAAAGGAGAGCGTTCAGACTATGTGGGCTTCTGCCACTACCGCCGAATACTGAATGTCAACCATTTGCCACAGCGCGGTGAGTGCCAGGTGCTGAAGCGACTCCGCTTCCGTAACGGCGAGACGATGTACGAGCAGTACCAACGCTGCCACAATATCAAGGACTACGATCTCCTGCTCTCGCTCATAGACGGGCGCTTTGGCAAGGACAATCCTTATAGCAACTACCTGCGGACATCCAGGACGATGCTCCCAAACGTCTGCTTCCTCATGGCATGGAAGGACTTTATGCAGATGTGCGACTTCGTTTTCTCTTTTCTCGAAAGGTTTGCAGAGGAAACGGGCTGTTGCGATGACGTGGAGAAGTGGCACGCAAAGGCCGTAGCCGATTTTGGCGAAGAGGTTGCTCCCTACCAGCAACGTCTGTTGGGCTTCCTTGGAGAGCGCCTGGTGTCGGCATGGATTTCAATTAACATGAAATGGTACATCTGATATGAAGCACTACGACTATCTGATAGTTGGCTCCGGTCTCTACGGAGCCACCTTCGCACACCTTGCCACACATCGCGGCAAGAAGTGCATGGTCATTGACCGACGACCGCACCTTGGCGGCAACCTGCGCTGCGAGGAAATAGAGGGGATTACGGTGCATAGCTACGGCCCGCACATCTTCCACACCTCCAACAAGCGCGTTTGGGACTTCGTGAACAGCATCACGCCATTCGAGCCGTTCATCAATATGCCACTGGCTCGCTATCGTTACAAGTTATACAATCTGCCGTTCAACATGAACACCTTCTACCAAATGTGGGGCTGTACCACACCAGCAGAAGCCAAGTGCATCATCGAACAGCAGCGACAGGAGGCATTATGGCAGATGCAGGATGATGGCGCTACGGAGCCTCGCAACCTTGAAGAGCAGGCTTTGCTTTTGGTGGGGCGTGACATCTACGAGCAACTGATAAAAGGCTATACCGAAAAGCAGTGGGGCAGACCGTGCAGCGAGCTGCCAGCCTTCATCATCCGCAGGCTGCCGGTGCGATATACCTTTGATAACAACTATTTCAACGACCGCTATCAGGGCATACCGCTTCACGGATATAATAAGCTTATAGAAGGGCTACTGGAAGGTTCAGACACACAGACCAATGCAGACTTCTTTGACAACCGCAGCTATTGGGAGCGTTTTGCCGACAATATTGTATATACCGGCCCACTCGATCAGTATTTCGGATGTCAGCACGGCCACCTGGAATGGCGCTCATTGCATTTTGAAAATACTATTTTACCTATATCCGATTATCAGGGAAACGCGATAGTCAACTATACCGATGCCGATGTGCCTTATACCCGCATTATTGAGCACAAACATTTTGTAGGCTCTTATGCGGCACTTGATAAGACTGTTATCACCCACGAATATCCAGCCGAATATACAGCAGGCGCAGAACCATACTATCCCATCAACGACGAGCGCAATACCAAAATGGCCGAACTCTATTACGAACTGGCGAAGAAAGAAACCCGCGTCCACTTCGGCGGTCGCCTGGCGGAATACAAATACTACGACATGGATGTTATCGTCGAAAAGGTGCTGGACTATTTCAAGTAAAAAGAGTATGGATTTACAGGAGACATTCTACAACAAGAAGTGCGACTGCTGCGGTGTGAAACTGGATGACGAACACTACTGGCAGGAGTGGGATGCGATAGACCAGCTGTTCCACGAGGAAGGCTGGAAGCGACTGGGAGGCAGGGACTACTGCATGGACTGCTGGCAGTGGGACGATGACGACAATATCGTGACCAAGGACGGCAGGCGGTTTACGGAGAACGGAGAAGAAATAAAAACAGAATGAACGATGGAAAAAGAACCGAAGAAAGGCTATGAGTCGCTGAAGGCGGATTATGGCAGAGACTACGCAAAAGAACCGAACAGGTGGGAAGGCCGCGTGCAGCTGGATTCTTGACAGGGCGCAGCAGTATGCTGACGTGTGCCATGTGACACGCGACGAAGTATTGGAAGCATGGGAGAACGACCGCACCTCCTGGTGGCCGAACTACTACAAGGATGCCAACCAGCCCGACCTTGCGGTCAAGCAGGTGGTGACGCTGGCAGAATGGGAGGCAGTGGGGAAGCGGCTCTACGGAGAGGACAAACGGGACTGGAAGTTCAGATACCGTCTCTGAGGAGTGCGCAGAACGCGAGGAATTTATAGTTCATAGCTGGGTACGCCCTACGTTTGAGCAGCTACAAGGTCTTGGTGACGGTGCCGTTGAGTATGTTCTTAATGGCGGCCTTATGTTGGAGGACGAATTGAATTAACCGCCGCAAGGCATAAGTATAACATTTTAAACATTCAGACATTATGCAGAATTTTGATGAACTGACCGTCAAGGTGCAGCAGCTGATTACGAAGGGCGGCGTGACCGTCGGCGAGATTACGGACAACATCGACAGGTACTTCCGTGCAGCCTACTTCAAGGGACGCGAGTCGGTGGCCAAGGAAATGAAGGATGCTATCGGCGACTTCGATGATTACGGCAAGGAGTATTCGCGGGTCGGCGACTACATCTCTGCGCTCGACAGGGTGATTGATGCGATTCGGAAGATTGACCCTGAATATAGAAAGGACTGACCCATGCAGATTACACCGAGATTCAAGTACGTCGAGGGCAGCTTCGAGACGCTGACGGACAGGATGCTGGTCGTCGCCAGCGACCACCACGGCGCGGTGGAGCTGTGCTTCAAGGAGGAGGGCTGCGGATGGAACATCCCGTTTGCCGAAATCAAGCTCTACGACAGCGAGCTCTACGTGGACTTCAAGGCCACGATGCCCGATGCCAGGCGGCTCGGCGAGGAAATCTGCCGCCGCTGGAACGAATGTCAGGACAAGAAATAATGGAGAATTATGGACACAAAAGACAGAATTTCACAAGACGATTTCCTGATTGGAATCAGAAAGCAGCAGGCGATTATCCGCAAGCTGTTTGCGAGTAAAAAACGGCGTAACGAGATGATGACCGACCTCGCAAGGAAGCGTTACGGGTGGATGATAGGCAAGTTCTTCGACACTGGCGACGAGCCGTGGTACCACGTGCCACTGCACACCATCTGCTGCATCCGCGACATCAAGGCGATAACCGCCAATGTATTCGACGACACGGTGAAGCTATGGCTCGACTGCAAGGTCATCGTGCCGAGAATCGAGAAAAACGAAATGGTCAATCTGAACTGCCACACCGAGACGTTCAACTTCGACCACACCGAGGACTTGGAGGCAACGCTTGCAGGCAAGTGGGTAGGCTGGCAGGTGGCCGACGAGTGGTTCCACAATATGTACGAGAAGATGCGCCAGAGTTACGGCTTGAAGTACGACCGTCTGACGCTGGCTCTTGATCAGATAGAGTCACTGAAGGCTGCGCTCGTCGCAAGGGAAGAGACCACTCGCAAAAAGATGATAGACAAGACGCTTGATTTCTTCGAGAATGACTTATGCTGTTACATCGGTGCGCAGGACTTCACTATCGACCATCAGCGACTGGCAGATGACTTTAAGAAATCAATGGAACAGGAGGACTGACTATGGCGGAGAAATGTAACAGTTGGACATGCCCCATTTGCCGATGGGGAGAATGTGTTGGCGACAAGGAAGCTGCCAAGGAGTTTGGCTGGTGCGATAAAGAAGAGAAGGAAGAAGAAGAATGAAACACGTCATCAAGTTTTTTGAGAACATGGCTGGCATCTGAATCTACGCCCTGATATTCTGCTTTCTGCTCGGTATCGCCTGCCCCGACATGTCAACGAGAGAGTACATCGGTTACTCGTTCATTCTCGGTTTCTTCGCAGGCTCTATCAACAACGTGGAGCGTGTGCTTAGGGAGTTGTTCGACAAAAAGGAGGAGCAATGACATACCGCGATTTGAACATCCATCAGCGAATCAACGTGAAGAGCTGGGTTCGACACGATATTCCGATACCCTGCGTATATCACAGCGTCCTGTTCTACGACACTGGCCTTCCGCATCAGCTTGCCGACAACATCGACACGCAGTGCGACAGGGAATCGCGGCTATTCCGTCGCAACTGGTCGCAGGTTCGCTTTCCACGTCAATCCGTGCAATCCGTGTAATCCGGGATGAATGAAAAGTAAGGATGTCTAATTTGAAAAGGAGGACTAAATATGGAAAGATTAAAACATGATATTGAGACAATTATTGTAATGAGTGTATTGGCTTTTCTTTGTGGCTGCGTTTGTGGCGCGACAGTAATGTTCAACTGCCATATCCGCCAACAACAAGAGTTATTACATCAAGCATTGCACAAATATGACAAGGCTGACTGAAATCCAATTAAGATGCTATCTGTATGATTTGGATGGCGGCGATGAACCATTCGCCACCATATATACGATCAATGTTCCAGAGCAAGGCGAGCAACTGAGTATCTGGAACAAAGGCGACTTCGAGTATTACGTTGTCGAAACCAGAGTCTATGGCATCAACATGCCCGAAGAGCGGGCAGTATGGAACCTTTACCTGAGAAAAATCAAGAATCTTGTTATCGGCAAAAAGAAAGGAATTGAACTCATTGAAGCAGAGCGCAAACGCCAAATCGAGAAGAATGGATTGTCTAAACTTATGGAGGACTGACTATGGCAATGTGTGTGCAGTGTGAAGATTGCAAGTTTGCAAATTGGGACGCAACGCTATTTTGCGATAGCGACAAAGGACATTGGGAAGGAGCGCACTACATTCCACCATATAGCGATCAGTTCGACTTCTATTGCAAAAAACACAGGCATTTCTACTTGGAGAATGAAATAACTGGATTGTGTAGGGATGGGATATATGGCCCTAACAACTACCACGATGTTTGCAAGAAACATTATCAAGAGATTGACGAACTCAACAAGAAGTTGAAAGCCTCACACCCCTGCCCCTAACCCAACAACCCAAGGAAGTATGAGCCGATTCACAAGAAACAGAGCCAAATCACGTCAGCATCGAGAAGAACAATACCGTCGCATTGACGCTTTCTACGATGCAAGCATCAAACAGATAAAACGTCTGATGGAGTTTGCACCCGATGAAGAAACAAGGAATACGTGCTCACTTTGCAAACATTGGGAGCCTGGCGATTGGTGGCAATCAGGCGAGAACGGCATAGAAGCCCCTGGCCGTTGCAAGAAAGCTCTCGGCATGAAATGCTGGAATTATCGCAACGCATGTCGTAAGCACTTCGATAAAAAGAAGATGACGGGTTTCTTCTATCAAGGCGGTGGCGGTACTCCCGTTGAGGAGGACATCAAGAACGTCATGGCACTCACGGAACAACTTATCAACGAAAATATGGAGGACTGAGTATGACACATCTGAAAATGACAGGCGAATTTTACGACGACGTGAAGCGCGTCGGCGAGGCTATCAGCTATCTGCATAGCATGATTGACTTCCTCGAAAAAGAACGCATGGAAATGGATAAAGGCAAGACGGCAACCGGCATCTTCATCCGTATTAACGACATGAAGCGAGAGACCGAGAAGATGGTTCACGAGGCAGAGCGGCTGCTACGTGAATCCGACATCGAGCATTACGGGCCGCTGAGTAAGTACGCAAGACCATATTTAGCATATTAGGAACTATGTACATCGTTGCAAAACAAGGCACTCCGTTTGAGCAATGTATCAAGGATGCCGTCGAGAAAATCAAAAATGCCCATGAGCAGGCCATCGCCCTCGTTGAGCAGTTGGCAGGCGCAAAGCACATCAGCCCTGCCTACATCTTCCATTGGGGCACCATCATCAAGTTCGTGCCCGAGTTCCAATTCGCTCCAGAAGAAGAGCCTAAAATCGACAAGGCCGTGCTGCGACCAGACCACACTGAGAAAGGACGCTGGCTGCCCAACCTCCGACTGAAAGCAGGCAAGCAGTTCAAGGCCGACTTCCAGAAGTTCGCTGAGGAGCATGAAGTGACCGAAGAAATCTTCCATCCCTTCGGCATCCACATGGTCGATTGGAAGAAAGGCTACTCATACTACATCAAGCCCATCTTCGATAGCGAGACAAGCCGCTACATGCTCATCTGCAACGACAGCATTCCGCAAGCCTTCGACAAGGAAAAGCTTGCGCAAGACCAATTCGACATCGAGTATTAAGGAGGACTGACTATGGCATTGAATGAGAAAATGCTGCCGTTGGGAAAGACAAGGCAAGAGCGTACCGGTGACTATCTCTACACAATGGAGGTAGTCGGCTGGAACGAGAAACTGAAATGCAATGTGTGGGCCGAGAAATCGAAGAGATACTCACCGGCACCTCGCATCAACACCTACCAACTCGTGAAAGCCATGAAGGAGTCCGAGGACTGGGAGCATGTAAGGAATATGGCGAAAAGGATTCATAAGGAAGATCGGATATGACGGAACATTCATGCAAGACGTGCCTTTACGGATTAAAGGCGGAGGATGGCAAGGCAGCCTGCACCTATTCAGGCATCTGTCACTCTCCAGATGGCGAGAAGACAGCTTACAGGCCAAGCAAGGCTTTGCAGTATGCCGAGGTGGTAGGTCGGAAATTCCGACCGACCTTCGACTCGCCGATTGACTACTTCACTATCCGTGGTTATGACGAGGAGCGTGACATGGTGCTGACTACGGCTCACCCCAAGGAGGGCAGTCCGTTTGACGACGAGATAGAAGAGCGTTATCTGATGGGGGCGTTTGAGACTGGCGAATACAAGGCTGTCAACGAGAACCCGTGGGCGAGCGAAGAGACGATGCGCATCTTTGCCAATCCCTACTATAACATGATGGAACCTGTGAAACCTCGCAAGCAGAAGTTCTGCGGTCCATGCTGCAATCGCTGTCAGCATCGCTTCGGCACCACGTCAAACAGCGACTGGTGCCGCGACCACTGGAAGAATGAAAAGTGTTACAGATTCAAATTGGAGAGATAGGCTATGGGAGAACAACCACCATTTGCAGGACTCGGCAAGCTATACTTCTGCCGAGTCGAGGATAAGGACAAGGAACCGCAGCCGCTGGGCGAGGCCGTCGCGCTGAAGCCGAGGATGCTGACGTATAAGGACGACGGGCCGAAGAACGAATACGGCGCGAAGGGCTTTAGCACCACGTTCACGGGAACGATGCAGGAGCCGGGCCGCGAACTCGTTGAGATGCTGAACCGCCCGACGCTGTGGGACGTGAGGCTGGAGCGGGAGCCAGGCCGTATGCCCCGAAAGATGAAAAAGGCACTCCGCGCCCGCTATCGCCGCGACACGAAGTGGAAGCGCAAGCTGGCCAGCTATCTCGGTCGGCTCTGCCACACGCTGCATCGTGCCGAGATAGTCATCACCCGTGATCAGCGCGACCGGCTGGCCCGGCACATCGAAATGACCGTCAGGCCTGAACCCTCCGTGGATTCGGAACAAAGGAATTAAAAGGATTAAAAGGATTATTGGAATATTCACCAAATCAAAAACAGTAAGATTATGGGAAAACAGAAAAGAAGCGAGAACACGTATCAGAAGATTCAGACGGTGTTCAAGAGAGACGAGAAGAACGTCATCATGCCGTATGACGAGCTGACACAGCCGGAGTTCGGTTTCCTGCGCTCACTGCCTTGGCGGTGCGAGGAGAAGATTGACGGCACGAACATACGCATCGAGGTTAAGAGCAAGGTGGAATGGGACGACCCAATGGAGCCGAGCTACGTGGCAGGCATTGAGTTTAGCGTGGACTATAAAGGCAAGACCGACAACGCCAACGTGCCTCCGAAGTTGATGCAGCATCTGACCGATACCTATCCTGCCGAAAAGGTATTGGAGTCACTGGGCTTGAAGCGTTTCATTCCAAAAGAAGAGTTTGCCGACCACAAGTGGCAGTCGGAGCAGGACGTTCCAGAATGCTATACCATCTACGGCGAGGGCTACGGCGCGAAGATCCAGAAGGCGGGCGGAAACTATCTGTCGCAGTCAAACGGCTTCATTGTGTTCGACGTGAAGGTGGACGACCTTTACCTGCTCTGCTCGGCACGCGACGAGATTGCCGCCAAGCTGGGTGCGCCCGTGGTGCCGTTCATCGGTATGATGACGCTCGACGAAGCCATCGACTTTGTGCGCACGGGCTTCAAGAGCCGTGTCGCCGAGAACAAGGACTTCATGGCCGAAGGCCTGGTCATCCGCAACGAACTTGGACTGAAGACCCGTCGCGGTGAGCGCATCATCACGAAGCTGAAGACCTGCGACTTCCAGAAGTACAAGGCCGTCTATGGCACGCTCGACAAGGTGGAGCAGCATGTGAACAGTCATATCAGCGAATAACAGATAACCGCCGCAAGGCATAAAACGAAAAGATTATGGAAAGTAATTCAAGCACAGCAACTGGAGGAATCGGCTTCACAGGAGCCTTGTTCCTCGTATTCCTCGTACTGAAACTGACGAAGGTCATTGACTGGTCATGGTGGTGGGTCACTGCCCCGCTATGGATATACGCCATACTGGCCGTCATCGTACTGTTAGCAATCATCGCACTCAAGGCGTACATTCGTCGCAAGTATTAACAACAAAAAACATTCAGACATTATGCAGAATTTTGATGAACTGGCCGAGCAGTATATCTCGGCAGTAGAGACACAGAAACAGAGTGATGGCAATCCGACGGATAGCTTCACCCGTGGCGATATGGAGACCTGCTTCGTTGTCGGCGCACAGTCGATGGAGACGCTGCAGGAGGGCAAGGAAGGCACCTTCGGACAGGCCATCGGCTCGCTGAAGCGCGGCTTCCTCGTGGCTCGCAAGGGATGGAACGGCAAGGGGATGTTCCTCTTCATGCGTCCGTTCGACATGTTGAAAGATGACTTTATCATCGACACCGTAAAGTCACTGCCCTACAACTTCAAGGAGTGGGTCAAGGCGCACCCCAATGCCGAGGGCGAGCGGTTCTTCACGCATTACATTTGTATGAAGGCTGCCGACGGCTCGATATCTAACGGATGGAACGCATCTACTCCCGATATGTTTGCTGAGGACTGGGTAATCGTCAATCCGACTGAGTAGCCCCCTGCATCTGCGGCTGTGGCGGGCGAAGGCGATGGGAGGAAGAATGAACGAAGTTAATTTAAGGAATTATGAAGATTCTAACGAAAAAGAAACAAGAGCGACTGATGCAAGACCTGCTCGACATCTATCTGTTGGGCAGCGACGCATTGAAGTCTATCGGCACACAGCAGCCGATGGACGAGGTGCAGGCCATGCGCCGACAAATGAAGATGATTGACGCGGCAATGGACGCTGCCAACATCATCCACGGCTTCTATGGCAACAGACTGCTTATGGCCGCCGATAAGCGCAAGCAGGAGTTGGAAGCCGAGAAAGGATTTCCATTGAAGTTAAACGAAAAGAAGGAGGACTGACGTATGACACAGGAACAATATCGGAGAGCCGTTCAGATTAACGACCGCCTCGAAGAATTAGCGCGAGTCAAGAAAGAGATAGACGAGACATCTAAACATCGTCTATGGTACGCATGGAAATGTGAAAGAGATTGGCGACTCACCTCCGAATGTGTGATGAAGTACATCGACGAACTGCTCGACAAGCACGACACGGCGATTCGCCAGGAGATAGACGAAGAGATTGAACGACTGAAAGCAGAAATAGAAACATTATGAGAGAAATTCAATTCAGAGCCAAGCCCTGCTATGAGGGCGGCAAAGTTACGCCTTGGGTATTTGGCGAGTTCAAATACTTATGGCACAACGTAATTGCTCCACATGCTACTGACAATGGCCGACATGAGAAGCGTTACGACAAGGGAATCATCGTCTATGAGTATGGAGAAATCGAGGTGCTCTGCGAAACCGTCGGGCAGTTCACTGGCTGCTACGACAAGAACCACAACCGCATATATGAGGGCGACATAGTGGAGTGTGTCAGCTGGAACGAATACTTCTCCAACGGCGATGGACCGATGGAACCCTTCCGTCGGAAGATGTACGTCGATTTCCGCAAGGGTGGCTTCAAGATGGTCGAGCCTATGCCGCAGCCGATGAAAGACAACGAGTGGGACATCATCTTTAATGGTGACATTATAATCATCGGCAACATCTACGACAATCCAGAGCTTATCGACATGAAGCGGATAGGATAACTCTTAACTCTTCACTAAAAAAGCAAAATGACCCACTCACAGACCATAGCACAGCAGCCTGCCGCCCCGTTCCCGCCCGCCTCGGCAGCACCTGCGGATAACGGAGGAGACCTGCCGTTTTAAGGTTTACGACCACAGATGACGCGGATTTAACGGATTTCGATTATCAAGAATTAGAGAATTTGAGAATTATGACTGACGAACGATTGCAAGCGATGTCGAAAGACGATGCGAACAAACTTCTATGTCGAACTGACCAGCGAAGGTGGGTGCGGTTGCACAATGCGACCGCCAACCTTTACTTCATAAAAGACGGAAAGATTGAAGATGTGCCACCGCAGGGATGGTGGTATTAACGAATCACGAATTAAACGAATTATACGAATTATGAAAGAAATGATGATCAAGCTGCCGATGATCGAACTGGCAGCATCGGACAACACCTACTTGGCGAAGCACTACCCGAAGAGTGGGCGGTACATTATTCGCCGCGACAATGGCGACACAAGCGTTGCCGACGTACAACTGAGACCTATTGCGGTGGGCGAGGCTCGCTGCGATGACGAGCAGGCCACGGTCTTTGAGTGTTTCATCGGACAGCCAGACCTGCTCGACCCAGACGATTGGGCATTGGCTATCGACATCGAGAACGTCAAGCTCGATGCACAGGCCGACGTGGAGAATATCAAGTGCGAGATGGACGATTTGAAGTCGGCGCACGAAGACGAGTTGGCCGACAAGGAGCGCGAGTGTCAGACGATGATTGAGGCAGCGCAGGCCGAAACCCGTGCCGCCAAGGAGGACTACGAGGCTCGCAAGGCCGCACTCCAGGAGCAGATGGACGCGACGCTGGCCATGCGCCGTTTGGAACTCGACCAGGAGTATGAACTGAAGAAGATGCAGCTGGAACTCGACACCCCCAAGCGCTTTGCACAGGGCGAGTGGGTCAGCGGCAAGACGCTGAAGGAAATTGTCGAGGTGTTGGCACGTGGTAAGAAGGAGGACTAACTATGGAAAAAAAGGAAATTGAGTTCAAGGTGGTGCGGAAGAACAGTTACGGGCACCGATTTATACTGGAGCCGAAGGAGCGCATCAAGTTCCGCAAGGGGTGCAAGTACAACAAGCTGGGTACGCTGTGCGAGAAGGGCTACAAGTGCTATTTCGACGGAGGCGTGCTGCTGGGCTGTACGCCCGACGTGGACTGCCCCCGCTGTCGTGCTTGGGACAAGCGGCACGGACTGGAGCTGCCCTACACGATGGTAGAGAACGAGTACCCCGACCTGAAGCCGACGACGTTTACTTGGCATCCTGCTACCGAAAGTCCTGGTATGCGGCGCGTGCTGATGGCAATGACGCGGCATGACCTCGGCAAAGGGCAGTATGTGTTCCAAACGGTGCAGTTCTCTTGTCCCAATATACGCCCTGCCGAGTGCGGGTTCCGCGACAGCGAGAGCCGCAAGACGCTGCCCGTGGCGTGGGCTTTCTACGATGAAATCATCAAGGCCATCGCCCCATGGATGATTAGACGTGCCGAGGATGCCGCCTGGGCGTGGTGGCCTGAGAAGGAAGAAACAACTAAAGACGATAGCAAAAGATAATGGAATCCAATAAGAAATAAATCATGGGTATCAAGATTAACGGAATGTCGATGAAGGATTACATCGAGAAACAGAGACAAGAAGGTGAGGTTATCGAGAGCATGAACGGCTCGACGATAACTAACTACAACAGCCGAGGGCGCACGGTGACGATGATCAACGGCGGTTCGGTGGTGATTACTCGAAAGGGTAAGACATATAAACTGGTGGGCAACCGCATCGAGCAGCGCAACGGCGAGTGGTTCGTTGACGGCAACCGCTTCGACTTCGACGGTGAGCAGATGACGTTGGAGAACTGCACGGTGAAGATTGAGATTCACGGCGAGGTGGAGCGACTGGAAGTGGAATCTGGCGACGTGACGGTGTACGGCGACTGCCATCACATCAGCACGCAGAGCGGTGACGTGACGTGTCAGGAGGCTGTGAACATCAGCACCATGAGTGGCGACGTGACCTGCAAAGGCCGTCCGAATAGAGTGAACACGATGAGCGGTGATATTAACTGTTAGGAATAACGACTATGAAGATATTATCGAAACCAAAAGGCAATGCAGAGGAGTACGGACGCTGGAGCGTGAACCCGTATGTAGGCTGTCCGCATGGCTGCAAGTATTGTTATCTGAAGAAGGGTGTCTGGGCGAAAGGCCTTGGCGGCAGCAGCCCCAAACTGAAGAAGGGCATCGTGAATGAAGAACACGCCTATCATGTGGCGATGGCAGAGATACTTGAGAACCGAGAGCAGATTATCAAGGACGGCGGGCTGTTTATGACGTTCACCAGTGACCCGTGTATCGAAGAGACAATAAATTTATTCCTGAAAATAATGAGTGCCAGCATACAAATAGCCATACCAGTTACCTTGCTGACAAAGGTCGGTAATACCCTTTCAGCAGGAAAGCACTCTTATTCGCTTGCGACATATATTCGCCAATGGATGTATAAGGAAGACGAGAACCTCGTGGCTCTTGGTGTGACACTCACCGGTCACGACGAGCTGGAGCCTAACGCTTCGTCAAACGAAGAACGTATCAGAGTCCTTCGCTGCTTATCCGAATCTAAATCTGACATCCACCTGTGGGCCTCTATTGAGCCTGTCATCGACTTCAAGTCATCCTACGACATGATACTGGCAGCCTGCGATGCTGGATGCCGTCACTTTAAGATTGGTCTGATGACGAAGAATACGAAGGTATGCCGCAAGATGTACGACTACGATGCCTGCATTGAGTTTATCCACGATGTGATGCGGGTTATGGAGGCTGGCGGCGGCACGGCTACCGTCTATTGGAAGCAGTCGTTCCGTGACTTCCTCGGAGAAGAGGACTTTGCCCGCGCAACCGTAGGCTACAAGAACATCGTGGACAAGGACTGGAGTATGTTCAATAAATAAAATCTATTATGAAAGGAATTAAATCGCTTGCTATGATGGCTGCAATGATGGTAGCTGCAGCAGAAGGCAAACTTGGCAACATATATGAGTTGGAAAACGACAAGCCGCGCTTACGTTGTGGCGACTGCGAACACTGTCCTACAGGAAACAAGACTTTCTGAAAGACCGCTAACAATCATACTACAAAGACAACAAACTGCACTAACTGCAAATACTACAAAGTGAAATAAAAAATAAAAGAATGAAATAGAATTATGGCAGCAAATCCAGTTTACTACGGCAAGGAGTACGCGAGAAAGGTGCTCAGTGAATGCCCGACGATTACGGAGGAGAAGTTCATTGAGGGCTTCGACCTCACAAACACACAGATTAACGCTATTGTTGGCATTGCAAACGAGGTTGCGCGGCTTGCCATTAGCGACGGCATCGACGCTATCAAGAAGGCCGGACTCTTCCGGCAGCGAACAAAGCAACTCTGCAACGAGACCGTTCGCAGGCAGGAGGAATACGAGAGGGCGCACAACTCCAACTTCGGGGAAAGGCTCAGTCTTTGGCTTGACTACCTTGACGGCACGGAGGAAGTGTTCCGTCGCCACATCTTCATTGTCTATAATGCCGTGAAGATGGTACTCGACAAACACCACCAGTCCAATGCCGAACTGAAGGCAAGGTTGGAATGCGGGCTGATATGCGCACAACTTGCAGTGGCGCAGTTCGACGCGCTGATGCGGGATATGAAGCAGAAGTTCAACGTCGATTACGCTCCGGTATTCGCCAAGGGCCGATACACGAATCCTCTCTATGTCTGGAGGCAAGTCTGCGATATCTACGTCAAGACAGACGACCCAAACGAGACCATCGACCTGAACCATGATGCCAACTTGCGCACAGCAGTAGATGTGCTTTCCCGCAAATTATCTGACGGAGCCATGCTCAATAAGATCTGCGATAAAGCAATCGTACAGAACATGGAAATTGCGAGGAAGTATGTTAGCGAAGAGGACTTGAATAACCTTGGAATCGGATGAACAAGAAAATGACTGACGAATTACAGAAGAAGGTTGATCGAGCCGTGAAGCTGATACAGGCGGCTGGTAAGTTGGCGAAGGAGCACGGGCAACCGCTGGAGATATGTTACAGCGGCGGCAAGGACTCGGATGTGATTCTCGAACTGGCGAAGATGAGTGGGGTCGAATATCGACCAATCTATAAGAATACGACAATAGACCCACCTGGCACCATTGCTCATGTAAAGTCAAAGGGTGTAGAAGTAGTACAGCCGAAGATGACTTTCCGAGAGGTTATGCACAGGGTTGGACTGCCAAGCCGATTCAGACGAGCATGTTGCGATAAACTGAAAGAATACAAGATTCTCGACTATGCTGTCATCGGAGTCAGACGCTATGAGAGCCCGAAGCGAGCCGCACGATATCAGGAACCTGAACTTTGCCGCGTCTATAACAAGAATGAAAAGACTCGCCAATATTTGCCAATTCTCGAATGGACAGACGAAGATGTAGCCGCATTCATTTCAGAGCGTGGCATCAAGTGTCATCCGCTATATTATGGGGGGGTAAATTCGATGTATCACGCAGGCTTGGCTGTATGGGATGCCCTATGCAATCAAAAGCAAAGCGCATTACCGAGTTCAAACAGTACCCCAATATGGTCAAGTTCTGGTGCCGTGGCGGTCAAGAATTTCTTGACACGCACCCTGGCAGCAAAATACATAGCTATTTCAACAATGCCTACGAGTGGTTTTGCATGTCACTCTTCTGCCGTAATCTTCAGGAGTATCGCGAGACGTTTGGAGCGAATATGTTCGGTGGTAAGACCGACTGCCGGCAATTCCTCATGGACTACTTCCATATTGACCTGCCAGAGATTCGTGAAATAAAAAGATAATAAATAATATTATATGGAACACGTTAATCACCCGAAGCACTATAACCAGCATCCTGCTGGCATCGAGTGCATAGATATTATCCGACACTATTACTGCGACATCGCCAATGCAATCAAATACCTCTGGCGGGCAGGACTGAAACCAGAAATGGGCAAGGAGGATGCGGAGAAAGAGATTGAGGACTTGAAGAAGGCATTGTGGTATATAGAGGACTACAAAAGCAAGTGTCATGTTTATAAATTAACAAATAAAAAAAGGATCCAGGCTATTGTTTCCGAACAGACAGGTCATAGCATCGAAGAGATTGTTCAAGGATATACCGATGATATATCTGAGGCAATTAGTCATTTGTTATGCGTTGGCATTATTCGTAAGGGAGAAGTAAAAGGCTGGATAGATTGGGATAATGATATATTGATTGCCACACATTCTATCCAGCATCGCATACTCGACATTGAACGCTCTTTGCTCGACAAGGAATTTGAGAAAATCAGTGATGTGCTGGGCGGTGTGGCCATAGATGGCGAGGACTATGTATCGAAGCCTGGTTGCAATCGTGAAACCGAGCCGGAGCACTACGACCCATTGAATATGATAATTATCAATGGTCGTGCATACTGTCTGACCAATAATATACGAAAGAAGAAAAACGGGGCACTGCATACGCCTTGCGAGAACTGCGACCTGTACGACGTCTGCTATGGGGAATTTCAGCTTGGCGACAATGGTGTGGACTTAAAAAGCTTTCTGTTCTGCAGCCTGCATGATGCAGAGAAGGACGAATACTACAAGGAAGTCGGCATCGCAAAGTATTCCCCCTCGTTTGGTACCATCGAGGTGGTGGACGAACACAAGGAAGCCATGCTGGAACTGAAACGGCTTGAAGAAGAGGAGGAGAAAGAAGATGTCTAACAGTAATTTTCGCAAACATGTGGCATTCGCAAAGGAGTGGCAGGACGATTGCCTATACTTCATCTTTCACGGCGCACCGAGGAAGTTCATCGAGGACATCTTCAGCAACCTGAGAGCCGTATGCGTCAGCGTCGTTACCACAGATCCAGTTCGCGGAATGAAAAACGGCATGTGCCACAGGAAAATCGTAGTGAAAATACTAAACTCGCAAGCAGTCAGGGAAGACGAACTGACAGAAATGATAGTCCTTTTCTTGCGGAAGAAGCACTTCGATGCGGAGTATTTCGACGACTTCCAAAAGTTCGTCAACGCATAAAGTTGTCCGACACGATATATAGGAAAACGATAACTTTGGCACAGACAAAAGGCGATATAACTTTTTTATTGGCGATATACCTATGATTAACTGGAAAGATTTGGACTGGCATCCCATCGCCGAATCCCCCAATTTCGGGCGAAGCGGCAAACGGCGTGTCGATGTGTTCCTGACGGACGATAAGGTGGTATGGTCCGCTACACTCACACAGGAAACGTATGCCGCAGTACACGAGCCTCACATGTGGCCAAAGGCAAAGCGCTGGGCATACGACAATGGTGAAATGACCGCCTGTCAGGAACAATAATACATATTGGCGATATGAATAAGAAAAACGGACTTACTACCCTCGTTGTGCAAAATGCGATGCAGATTCGTGTATTTTTTGTGCGAATCGTTTACAATATTGCGTCAGAATTTGTGCAGCAAATACGTTGCAATTTTCCATGCAATTTGTATGCAAAATGCGATGCAAATTGCGAGCAAAACGAGGGGGTTTTTAACTGGGGTTTTGTATATGAGTAGAAACAAGAAAAACGGCAGGCTCTCTACCAAGTCCGCAGCGAGAAAAGGGTTCTATATGTTCTCGCGTGACTTGCTGTCGTCGCAACGTTACAGGCGCTGCTCCTGGGTGGCCAAGGGGGTGTACTGTGACTTGCTTAACGTGCTGGCTTTGCAGCCGAAACCAGGCTCTATCTGCCTGCGTGATTTCGACCTGCGGCCAAAGAACGAACGCTCGCTGACGTTCCGCTGCCTGCAATGCCAGAAAAAGGCAAAAGCGGGTGAATATCAGTCTATTGTGTATTTTGCAGAGGCTATAGCAGTGAGCGGTGCCAGCGGACCAAGACCAGGACTTATACATGGTCTGCAGGAGCTATATTTAAGAGGTATGATACTCATCGAGGGCGACACGATGATACAGCCTCGCATGTACCTCGACAATGGCTTCGAGCTGACCGACAAGGACGGAAATCCGCGTGTCATGGCAGACGATGGTGTGACCGTTGTAGGCTCTCCCGACGATGCCGCAGGAGACACCGACGCGGAGATTGTAAGGCTGCAAAAAGAGGTTGAAAAAGGTGCAGAAAAAAGTACCGAAAAAGATGATAAAAAACCTCGCGTAGGCGCAGGCGACGCGCCCGTCCGTTCAAAGAGAGTTGGGGGTAGAGTTAATAATAATATAGATAGTAAGGAAGATATAGGGGGTATGGGGGAAAATCGCGACGGCGAGAACGAAAACGAAAAACCAGAAGATAATACCCCGAAACCCACAGAAACGGCTCAAATTTCAACGAAAGGGGGCAAAGCGGGGGATTTATCCACCCAGCAGGAGAAACGCGCACAGAAGCCCCGCAAGGGGCAAAATAGGGCTACTGTGGCAGACAATCCCCCGACGCTGGAAGATGTGCAGGCGTACTTCGACGAACGCACCCAGCAGGGCAAGCCATTCCTATATATCACTCCCGACGGCTTCTACGATGCTTGCTGCCAAAGTGGTTGGACGCTGAAAGACGGCAAGCCGATGATGGACTGGCGTGCCCGCTGCCGCACCTTTGAGAGTTTTCGTAAGGAGCATGGGGACCGACCGATTGGGCAAAAGCAGCAGCGCCAACGTACAGACGATAGCCCGAAGCACGTTGATGGGGATAACTTTGAGGGGATGGACACTTGGTAGCAGACCCACCCTGGCCCTCCCGTAATGGAGGGGAAAATTGCCAAATGATTAAATAGTACATAAATGGTAAATAGTAAATCGTCAAATCGTAAATGAATAAGATAGATTCTATATTCTCCAGTTCCGTTGAAGCCCTGCGGGATTGTGGTTTTGACCCTTATCCGAAGTGTCTGCGGTTGCAGGTGGTGGAGGCGAAGGAGATGTTGGACGCTGGGCTGCGCTACTACCTCGGTGACAGCGCGAAGTGGTTGCCGTGCTATGACGAGGTGGCGGCGTGGCTCGCGGACAACAAAGGGCGCGGCCTCTTGTGCCTTGGTCCATGCGGACTCGGCAAGACGCTCATCGTACAGAACATCCTGCCGGTCATCATCCACCGCCACACGCAGCGCATCGTCTCGACTTACTCTGCGCAGGAGATGAACGACAACATCAAGGATGTCATAAAACACAAACTTATAGTCATAGATGACATAGGTACTGAGCCAGCAACGAAGTTTGACTATGGCGAGCGCAGTACGCCGTTCCTGAAACTCTGCGACGCTGCTGAGAAGCGCGGCATATTGCTGATGATGACGGCGAACCTGCGCACTACGCACGGCACTGACCGTCAGGGCAACACCATCCCCAGCATCGAGGACCGCTACGGCGACCTCGTGCTCTCCCGCCTCCGCTCCGTGGTGAAGATAGTGCAGTTCAAGGGGAAGGACATGCGGGGCACGAGCCAGCCGAATGGGATGAGCGGGAAATGAAAGAATGAAGAAATGAAAGAATGAAGAATTTAACAACCATAAACTATGAATTATAAATTGAAGAAACTATGACACGAGAACAAGCAATCAAGCGATGGGCTGACATCGCGGAAACTATCTTCTGGGCAGAGGAAAGGATTGCCCAGGAATGGCACGAGAAACTGAAGGAAGCACCGAACCTTCCGAAAGACAAACAGCACGAACTGGCGAAAGCCTATTGCCGTGCCATCGCCGTGGAGGTGGTAAGACCAACTCCAGACGAAGAACTGGTAGAAATGGAGTAATTATGAACTATGAATTATGAATTATGAATTGCAAACAAAAAGAAAAAGTTTATATCAGCGGCAAAATCAGCGGCACGGATATGAATGAGGCCAAAAAGCGGTTTGCCGAGAGCGAGGCGTATCTGCGCGGGCTTGGCTACCGCACCTGCAATCCGCTGAAGATGCGACTCTGCGTGTGGCTTGCCTTGCACTGCGGGCGGTTCGGCTACGTCGCCTGCCTGCTGCTTCAACTGCTGTGGATGTGGTGGACGTGCAGCTGTATCTTTTTGCTGACCGACTGGCACACCAGCGACGGCGCCCGACTGGAGCGATCCTTCGCCCGCTGCCTCGGTCTGACTGCCCTCTACGAGCAGAAGCGCAAGCCATCGCCCGTCAGCAAGACCGCCGAAGCCTTTGCCGAACTGGGCAAGGCCGTCGCTGCCTGCGGAGTGAATGATAAGACTATCAAACCGAAAAGTAAGAAACAGAAAAAGTAATAACCCAATTAAACATTTACGATTATGAGAAGTAGAACAGCACAATGGTTTGAGTGCAAAATCAAGTATGAGAAGGCGATGGAGGACGGGCTGCAGAAGCAGGTCGTGGAGCAGTACGTGGTCGATGCCCTGTCGTTTGCAGAGGCGGAGCAGCGCATCACCGAGGAGATGTCGCAGTACATCAGCGGCGAGTTTGAAGTAGCGGACGTGAAGAAGGCGGCCTACAAGGAAGTGTTCTTCATGCAGGACGGCGAGAAGATCCTGTCGCACGAGACGGAGAAGCTGAGCCGCGCCATGAACAAGGGCAGGGAGGCCGCTATGGAGCAGTACGACAAGCCGATGGACTGGAACCCGAACAATGCCGACACCCGCTGGTACAAGGCGAAGCTCCAGTTCATCACCATCGACGAAAAGACGGAGAAGGAGAAGCGTACCAACGTGACGTATCTGGTGCAGGCTTGTTCGCTGCACAATGCGCTCGACAACATCGACACGGTGATGAAGGGCACGATGATTGACTACGTGCAGGCCAACGTCGGCGAGACGCAGCTGGTGGACGTGTTCGAGTACAGCAAAGGCAACAGCGCCGAGGTATAAGTTTTAACGACCACAGATTACACAGATTAAACGAATTATGAAATACGGAGAGCGAAAATCTATCTCGAAAGCCATGCGGCAGCAGGTGTTCGACAAGTACAACGGGCATTGTGCCTATTGCGGTCGGAAAATAGAGATGAAGGAAATGCAAGTTGACCACATTATCCCGATTGCATACAGCTGCTATGGCCCTCGGGATAAAGCCGAAGAGGTGCGGAAGATGTTTGAAGATGAGAGCATCAATGCCATCGACAACCTCATGCCAGCCTGCCGTGCTTGCAATTTTTACAAGGGTATCAACGACATCGAGCGGTTCCGTAACCGCATCAAGTCAGAACTCGACCACACTTGCCGTCAGTCATTCCAAACGCGGCTGGCTATGCAATACGGCATCATCAAATATGAGCCGTGGGATGGAAAATTCTACTTTGAACGGTTGCAGGAAATTGACTTCGATGATGTTGACCCACACCACATCGTGCATCAACACGAGCGGTAGATAGTCCGTTAAATCCGTGTAATCCGTGTTCAAGAAAAATAATTCGTGATAAAAAAGCAACAGAACTATGATTGAACTACCAAAGTACACTGTCCCGACGTATGACCCTCGGGGGCTGGCGGAGAACGAGCGGACGGACTTCACGCGGCGCATCCCCGCACTGCCGGAGAAGCAGCTGGCGAGGGACGCGAAGATTGTGGGGCAGATAATCCGTGCCTACGAGCAGGGCAGGGGGCAGGAGGTGATGGACATCTTCAGGCGCAAGGCCCGTCTGCTGTCGAACCCCCGCTACTGGGAGGTGATGCGCACGGTGTGGGTGGCCG
>Ga0310690_10001193_pt1 | contig 47593 bp, 45 predicted proteins | sample AusTroGonzalo_MG_2_FD_207661 | JGI IMG/M metagenome (GOLD analysis project Ga0310690, IMG submission 207661) | Bovine rumen microbial communities from tropical cattle in Woodstock, Queensland, Australia - Gonzalo_04 (v2) (version 2) | ecosystem: Host-associated > Mammals > Digestive system >... | reverse complement strand
AGCAATTAAGGAATCTTTTCGTATATGTAAAAAAGGCGGTATTGTATTGTTTAACTATTTAACTAATACACCAATAATTTATCGGTCTGGATTGATAAAGGGAAATATTAATGCATTAAAGAAATATGATAAACGCACAGCAAAAGATATATACGCAACATATTTTGTGAATGATTTTCACGAACTTGTATCAAAGACCAAAATGAAACATGTTTGTGATGTATCCCTGGACGGATTGTTCGAAATTTTAAAAGAATATACAAACAAAGTCAGTAAAGCAGGGTTTAATGCTATAAAACAAATGCAATTACAAATCTGTGAACGCACCGATATGATTGGTTGTAGCACCCATGTTTTAAGTATTTACAGAAAATAAATTTTGGTTGGGGCGCACGAGACCTTGATAAACAATAATCAACCCTATGCAAAAACTCTATTAAAAATATCCGTTTTTGCACGGTTGCTAATTGTTCATCTGCGTATTGGTCATGCGTGCCGTCGGCACTCTGACCGATCCGTGCGCTAAGAAAATTAAAAAATGCCCCGCTGGGACATTGTTTAATTTTGGTTGGGGCGCACGGATTCGAACCATGATAAAGAGAACCAAAATCTCTTGTCCTACCATTAGACGACACCCCAAGGACAAGGCAGATTATAATATTCTTTGTTTATTTTGCAACAGTTTTCTTTTATATCAAAAACCGCCCGTTTGGGCGGTTTTGTTTATCTGGTTGCTTGTTTTTCTTTTTTCTTTCTCTGAAAAATTATATTTACTAGCTCGACTGTGCGATAGCGCGCCATCCGGTCCGAATGTCTGTAATTCAGTGGTGCCGTATCAACCAAAAACTTGCCCTGGGTATCAGATAAATTCAATATTTCAGTGCCAGGAATCATCAAAACTTCTTCTTCTTTGCCGTCCAAGTGCGATTTATGTTTGCGTAGGTTTATTCCATGGACCGCGTAAATTGTCTGGACAAAATCAATGTTTGATATGCCCATAATTTTATCGTACATGCCCGGTTTGACATAAATATATTTACATCCCATTTGATCTTTGGATGCAGTACTGTGTACAACGGCGGAATCGGTAATAAGATAACGCAAAATTCGCGCATCTGTTTTCATCGTTTCCAATTCTTTGGTCGTTTCAAGATTCTTTTGCATGGTGAAACCTCTTGTTTTCTTTCGATTTTAACATGAAAAATACGTTTGTACAATTTTTTTCACTTTTTATTGAATTTAATACTTGAAATAATTTTGTTAAAACATATAATAATTGCTAGTTTTAACCATTTGCCAGTATTTTTGATAAAAAAGGGGGATAAAATGGCGCACAAAGAGTTTATTCGCTTGATTGAAGACAATATGATGATTATGGATCGCTTGATGGACCATATGAAGTCAAAGATGATACGAAATGTCGAATATACACGTTCGCAAATAAGTGTTTTGGTGCGTTTATACCTGGGCGGGCGGGCGTTATTGAAAGACATTGCGTACCGTGAATTTACAACAACACCAAATTTGTGCGCAACTTTCAAGAACCTTGAAGCCAAAGGCTTGGTTTTACGCGAAGTTGATGCACACGATCGCCGCAACACATGGTACAGTGTGACCCCGGCTGGTGCGGACGTTGCGAAAAATATGATTACCGAATTTGAAAATACCATTGCATTGGTTTTTGCGAAAATATCGCGCGAAGATGAAGACAAGTTGGTTGAAGCAATGTCAACAATAAACAAAGTTCTGTCAAATATGGAGGTTGCATAAAATGCGTAAGTGTATGGGGTTTTTATTTGCGATATTTATGGCGGTATTTGGAACGCCACTGTTTGCGATGGATTTATCGTTGGATGATGCGGTTTCCAAAATATTGGCGGAATCACAAGATATGAAAAAGGCCGATGCCAATATTAAAAAGGCCGAGGCATCATTAGACGCGGCAAACGCAAACCGCTGGTTCAAGTTGGAAGGTTCGGCATCATATATGAATATGGTTGATGTCAAAGATCCGTTTTCTTCGTCTGCTAAAATTACATTACCACCGCAATTGGGTGGAATAATAGGTCAATATATAAACAATGGTAATCCCGTTTCAGAAATTGAAATGCCAGATAATATTTTTATGGCGGGTTTAACTTTTACTCAGCCGATTTACACATTTGGAAAAATTGGAAACGCAGTTGATTCTGTGCGCAGCGCGATAAAAATGTCCGAAACAAATAAAGAATTGGTTATGCGAGAAGTGCGTTATAGTGCGGTTGACCTGTATTGGACGGCGAAAATGGCGGATGAAATTGTAAAATTGTCTGAACAGGATCTTAAATCTGCACAAAATGCGCGTCGTAATTTGACTTCGGCGGGACGTGCAAATCGCGGTAATTTGGTTAAAATTGAATCTGATATTGCGACCAAAGAAATCAATTTGTCAGATGCAAAATTCAATCGCGATACGGCATATCGTATGCTGAAAATATTGGCGGGAATTGACGTGGATGAAGAATTGAATTTAACAACCGATTTTCCAAAACAATTCGCAAATCTGGACGCAAAAAAATTGTCTAATACGCCAGAGTGGGATTTGTTGAATCAACAAATTCGTATGTATGAGAAGTCTGCGCGTTCAAAACGTGCGGGTGCTTTGCCAACATTGGCAGCAACAGCGTCATACAGTTATTCGTCAATGGGACGTGCGGCGGATGAATTGTTTGATAAAGAAGGCCAACAATCTGCATATTGGGGTTTGGCGTTTCAAATGCCGATATTTTCGGGTGGTGTAAATAGCGCAAATGCCACAATAGAAGCAATGAATGCCGAAGCGGTACGTCAAGATTTGGATAAGTCCAAGAAGATAACAACCGAAAAATATAATACTGCGGTTCAGCAATATAATCACCTGCGCAGAAATTTAGCAACATTACAAAATGCGCGTGATTTAGCGGCGCGTGCGTATAATTTTTCCCAGCAACGTTTTATTGCTGGTCAAACATCCGCCATTGAATTAGCCGAGGCTTCAAGCGGTTTATATCAATTGGATATGGCATTGTTGAATTCTAAATATAAAATTTTAATGGCAGCAGAATCTGTAAAAAAGTTGGGTGAATAAAATGAATAAGTTAAAGGCAAAAATTGAAAAATTGAATAATCAGCGCACACGCCACATTTTCTTGCGCATTCTGTTTGGTTTGTTTGCGTTGATGTTTGTATATCGCTTTGTAATGTTCGGTATGGAACAAAACAAATCGGTGTTTAATTTAACGCGTGACGCAAATGCCAATGGTGTGCCGGTAAACGTTGTGGAAATGCACGAAACAGACGGTGTAATATATGAACCACTGTTTATAAATGACAATCGTGGCTATGTGTCGGGAATGCGTATTGCGCGTTTTCGTGTGGGACAAAAAATCACCGGTGGCGGTGAAATTGTATCGGTATCAAATTCACTTGATTTAGATTCCGGTATGCACATTGTGCGTACGCGTGGGGTCGCAAATGGTGCACACAGTGTTGAAATACGCGCAACGGGATTCTATGTTCCGACATATGCGGTGCAAAATGGAAATGTGTTTGTTGTGCGTGATGGCACGGCACATGCCGTTTCGGTAAATGTTGTTCGTCGTGACGCCGATAACACAATGATAACGGGTGTTGCCGATGGCGATGTCGTTATCACATCACATATCACAGATGGTGCTTTGATTAAGGTTATAAAGTAGGGGTAAAACAATGTTAAAGTTCTTTGTTCGTCGTCCAGTTACTACATTAATGTTTGTTTTGGTATGGGTGCTGTTGGGTTTGGTTGCATACCCACGCATCAATATTGAACGTACACCACCGGTGGACTTTCCAATGGTGACGGCAAGTTTTGTGTATCCGGGGGCATCAAGCGACGAAATAGAATCCCAGGTTATTAAAAAGGCCGAAGACGCAATTTCCGAAGTGCCGGGTGTTAAACACATTACTTCGCGCATCTATGAAAACGGCGGCTTTATAATGACCGAATTTAATTTGGGTGTAAACGCAAATGATAAAGCAGCCGAAGTTAAAACAAAAATAGACGCTCTGGCGGCGCAATTCCCAGACGACCTGAAACAACCTGTTGTTGAAAAAATGAACCCACTGCAACAGGCGGTTATGGATATAGTTTTGCGTGGTCCGTCAAGTACCGATATTAAGCAATATATTGATGATGTTTTCGCAAATAAAATAACCGCGATTGATGGTGTGGCCAAGGTTTCAACATTTGGTGGTCGTGAACGCGCAATTCGTGTCGCGATGGATCCAGACCTGATGGCGGCGCGTGGCGTGACAATTATGGACGTTATAACGGCATTGGCGAACAAGAACCTTAACGTGCCGGGCGGTAAAATTGAATATGGTGCGTCATCTGAAAACATGCGCTTTATCGGTGAATTTGCATCGGTTGATGAAATCGCGAATTTGCCAATTTCAACAAGTGAAGGTATCCGGTTCAAGTTATCGGATGTTGCATCGGTCACGGACGCGGCGCGCGATATTGAAAATGGTGCGCGGTACAATGGGAACGATTCTGTAATTGCATCGGTTGAAAAGGCAAATGATGGTAATGCCATTACAATTTCACGTGCGTTGCGTAAAAAATTGCCAGAATTAAGCGCAGACTTTGCGGCACATTTCCCAGATTCCAATGCGGAAATCGAAATTGTTTCGGATACTTCAACCGCGATTTCAGATGATACAGACGACACAATAAACGGAATTATTCTGGGTGTTGTGTTCACGATTTTAGTATTGTTAGCGTTCACTCGCAACTGGCGTTCAACCGTTATTGCGGGTGTCGTTATTCCAGCATCTTTAATCGCGGGATTTGAGTTTGTATCGGCAAGTGGCTTTTCAATCAACGTTATGACCTTGTTGGCATATTCATCGGCGTTGGGTACGTTGGTATCAAACGCAATTATTTTGATTGAGGCGGCATTACAAGAAATGCGCGCAGGTAAAGATTCCGAAGCGGCGGCTATTGACGGAACAAAACGCGTTGCGGTTTCGGTTTTGGCGGGTGTTGGAACAAACGTCGTGGTGTTTTTACCACTGGCATTTATGAGTGGTATTTCCGGTCAATTCATGTCCCAGTTTGGTATGACAGTTGTGTATTTAACACTGTTATCGTTGATGTTCAGTTTTACGTTAACCCCAATGATGATCGCAAAGTTCTTGAAATTGTCGGCGGAAAACAAACGCGAAATGGCAAAGAAAGCGACAGAAAACAAAAAGTCTGAAAAGACATCGTGGTTGCGCAAATGGTTTGACTATCAAATGTTGCACTCGGGTCGTGTTGTGGGACTGGTGTTTTTGGTTTTGATTGCTTCAACATTTTTAATGCGCTTTGTTGGAAATGAATTTCAACCGGCAACCGATGTGAACGAGATTTCAATTATTGCGCGTGCGCCAATGGGTGCGACATATGAAAAATCATTGGAAATCACAAAGCAGATTGAAAATCGTTTAAGTAAAGTAAATGAGGTGAAGTCGGTAACGGCGAAAATAGGTGACCAAGGATTACAAAACATAAATATTCGTATTGAATTGATTGATAAGGGCTTGCGTCGTAAATCGGATAAAACTTTGGCACAAGAAATGCTGAAAACGATGAACGACATTCCAGATGTGGAAATTCAGATTCACGCGGGTATGTCAATGTCCACGACAAGTGATATTGTGTTAAACATCTATGGCGAAGATGACGCGGTGCGTGAAGAATACGCGCGAAAAATCATTGATGAGGTGAATAAGATTGAAGAAATTCAATCGGCGGTTTTGGCGCAACAAACGCCCGCCAACGAAGTGCGCTTTATCCCCGATGCCGACAAGATGGATTTTTGGGGTATAAAAAATTCCTATGCGGGAACGGTCTTGCGTTCCGCACTGTACGGGAACGACACTTATAAATATAAAGAAAACGGGGACGAATATCCAATCGTTGTAGAGTTTGCTAAACCTTTCAAAACGCAAAACATTTTGGACGTGGTCTATGCCAATTCGCCAAAGGGTATGGTCGCGCTTTCCGAATTGGGTGAACAACGTGTTGTACCCGCAACACCGGATATTCGCCGTTTGGATAAAAACAGAATCACCGAAATTGATATGTATTTGGGTAAATCAACACTGGGACCGGTTCAGGCAAAGGTGACAAAGGTGCTGAACAACATAGATTGGAAAACCGGATATTCATACAAGTTTGGTGGTATGTCCGAAGTCCAAGGCGACACCACCGGCGAAATTGGTCAGGCATTCTTGCTGGCGGCAATTTTGACATATATGTTGTTGGCGGCAATTCTGAATTCGTTGACCCACCCATTGACAATCGCAAGTGCAATTATCACAAGTTTTATCGGGGTGTTCATCTTGTTATTCTTGTCCGGTGCATCTATGAACATTGGCGCAATGTTGGCGTTCGTTATGTTGGTTGGACTTGTGGTGAATAACAGTATTTTGGTGTTGGAGCCAACGGTCAATCGTGTGCGTGCGGGTGAAAAGGTTTCAGACGCATTGTGGACCGAACTGAACGCGCGTAAAAATATGGTGTTGATGACATCTATTGCGGTCGCGGCGGGTATGGCACCACAATTATTTGGTGGCGACGATATGAAAATCGCTATGTCGGCTGTTTTAATCGGTGGTATGTTGGCAAGTATGGTTTTGACATTTACGCTGACACCGGCATTGTTTGTGGTAATGGAAAACCTGCGTGCGAAATTGCGCAATGTTTTCGGGGGTAAATAAAATATGGCAACGGAAATAAGATTTTGTACACCGGTGGGAAAATATTGGTTTTTGTCGCCATTGGCGGCATTCCCGATACGTATGACGGTTGATGGTCGCGAATTTACTTTTCCAACGGTTGAACATTATTATCAAGCGATGAAGTTTTTTGCAACTGATGCGCGTTTTAATGTGATTTTAGGTATGAAAAACCCCGATGACGCGCGTTTAATAACAAAAACACCGGAATACAAGGTAAATCGCCGCCCAGATTTTGATAATCAAAAATATGAAATAATGGAACGTGGCCTGCGTGCAAGATATCAACAAAATCCAGACGCGGCGAAAATGTTGGCGGAAACCGGCGATGCGATTTTGATAAAGGCATGCCCAGTGTGCTATAAATGCGGTTTTGGAATCGGCAGTGGCGAAAACAGAATCGGTAAAACACTAATGGCAATTCGTTCGGAATTACAAAAGTAAAAAAAACACCGGCAAACGCCGGTGTTTTTTTGTTTCAGAATATTAAAATTTCTGTTATGATTCAACAAAAGGGCATGTGTAATGAAACAACAATTTGATGATGCAACAAATGTGTTAGAAATTATCATAGCAAATAAAAAATTGACTACGGATAATTATTCGCAAGAGAAAGCGATTACATTAGCCAAAAGTATTTGGGGTGCAATACATTCGTATGTAAAAGACAATATAACTGTATATCAAAATTGGGACAAACAAGATTATGAACATCGTAAAAAATTTGTTGCAGATATATTGAATATGTTGTTAGAGAAATTTGATGGTACTAATAACAGTAAGCCGAAAATATATTTCAAAGAAGAAATACAAAAGTTATGGCCAAAACAAATACAGCAACCTGCGGCATGTTGTTATTCACCAGCATTAAGTCCGTGGGCAAAAAAATATTTTGATACAACGACTCTGGATGCATCAAAACCATTTTTTGCTTTTTTTAATGATTTATCACAGGAGCAAATATTATGGATGATTACCCATGAATTTACACATTATCTGCAGGGAATGGGTAAGAGTAGTTTGTCGTCTGATGTTGTGAAACAAGCAGCAGAATATTATGCTTATTATTATATGGATAAAAATAAATATAAACAAATCTATGTTGATTCAATACATGAAGTTGAAGCGAACCGTGTTGGTAAATATGTAAATGAGCAAGTAGCACAAATGATGAAAACGAATAATATGGTATTGAATAACGATTATACGATTTAAAAGGGCAAAACAATGCAAAAGAAAACAAAGAAAGTAAATGTTGTTGTGTTTGATTTTGATGGAACGCTGTCGGCGTTTGATTCTAACTTTCAATTTGGGCGGTATTGTTTTCGGCATTCGGTGCAGACTTGGTTTTTTGCGCCGTTGATTTTGTTATCTGTCCTTATGCGTCCGTTTAATCGTAATGGTATTTGGTGGCGGCAATGTATGCGTTGCTTTTTAACCGAAAAAATGGTTAAAAAATTGGCGCCCGATTTTATCAAACAGCATAAATTAAATCGCTTTGGCTGGGCGGCGGAACGCGTTGCCGCCGAGAAAAAAGCGGGTAATATCGTGCTGTTGATATCGGCATCACCAAACTATTTATTACGTCCATTGGTGCGCGATATGGGGTTTGATGATGTTATGTGTTCGGAAATGTATGCGAACCGCCCATGGAAATATAAGTTTTTATGCTATAACAAGAACAAGGTGGTGGCATTGGAAAAATGGGCGCGGAAAAATAAAGTCATGGTAAATGTTGTGCGTTCATATTCAGACAGTAAATCAGATATGCCAATAATGAAAATCGCCAATGAACAGGTTTGGATAAATCGTAAAACAGGTACACGTAAATAAAACACTGGATTGCTTCGCAGGCTCGCAATGACAAAATACCAGGCAAACACCATTGTCATTGCGAGGAGCCGTCAGGCGACGTGGCAATCCAGAAATTGTATTAAAAAAAACACCGGCATTTGCCGGTGTTTTTTTTACTTTTTTATTCCCCGAAATCAAGTTCGCGAATCTTTTCAGCGCGTGGGGCAATTTTAGAAATAGATGTTTGTAATTCATCAATATCTTTTTGCGCCGATGCAAAATGTTGGTCAATTGCGCCCGCGCGTTTAGATAGACGGTCCAGATCAGCAAGCAATAATTCCAGTTCTTTTTTAATCTTGGCTGCAACGCGTTTGATTTTTATGTCGGACAATATTGCGCGAATTGTGTTCAATGTCGCCCACAATGTTGATGGCGAAACAATGAATACCTTTTTGCGTGCGGCATAGTCAATTGTCGCCGGAAAATCGCGGTGCAGTGATTCAAATATAGATTCCGACGCAATAAACATCATCGCCGATTCCGCAGTTGTGCCGGCAATAATGTATTTTTCGGCGATTGCGTCAATATGCTTGCGCACGTCTATCTCAAATTGCTTTTTCGCACCATCGTCGCCCGCGACCATACGGTTGTATGATTCAAGTGGAAACTTGCTGTCAATAATCATATCCCCCGGCGGATATGGCAGGCGGATAATACAATCGGGACGAACGCCGGTTGGCAAAACATGCTGAAAATCATAGGTTTCCGGTGGCATAATGTCGGTCACAATGTCCGCCAGTTGCCGTTCGCCAAATGTTCCGCGTGCCTGTTTATTGCCCATAAGTATATTCTTGAAATTGGCGATATCGGCACTGATATTCTTTAATTCAATCGCGTTTTGCGACAGCGCGCCCAAGCGTTCCGCCAAGCGTTCACGCAGGCGGGCGTTGTCTTCGCGTAATGCTGAAATATCCACCGTTGGACGGCGAAAAAGCAGCACGATAAGCATAATTACGATTATTCCAAGCAAAATTAAAATATAAGTTGTCATTTGGTAATCCTTTGCTATGATTTATTATAAGAGGTTTTGTAAATGTTGCAAATGAAACTTTGTGGCGATTTGGTATTGCGCGAAAAGTGCGATGCGGTGGGTGAAATTACCCCCGATATTTTGCGTGCAATGGACGAAATGGTTCAAATGATGCATGAACAAAATGGTGTCGGGCTTGCCGCGCCCCAGGTGAATATCACAAAACGCTTTTTGGTTATGATGAATCCAGATACCGAAGAAGTGTTCAGAATGATAAATCCGAAAATCGTCCGCAAAAGCGAAAATGTCGTTTCAATGGAAGAGGGTTGCCTGTCGGTATTGGGGCCGGATAATTTGCCAGTGTTTGCCGATGTGGTGCGTCCAGAAACGGTTGATGTTGAATGGACAAATGAAAAGGGTGAAACGTTGACCGCGCAAATGTCGGGCTTGCCGGCGCGCATTGTGCAACACGAAACAGACCATTTGGACGGAATATTATTTATCGACTATTTAACACCGGTAAAGCGCGAAATGGTTATGCGCAAGGTACGGAAGCATAAAAAATGAAATTGGTTTTAATGGGAACAAATGATTTTGTTGTCCCAATCTTTGACGCGGTAAAGAAAGCCGGACACGAAATTGTCGCGGTTTTTACGCGCGCACCAAAGCCGGTTGGTCGGAAACATATTTTAACCCCGTCGCCGGTACATGCCTGGGCGGAATCAAATGGGCTGACCGTTCACACCAACATAAACGAATATAACTATGCGCCCGATATGGTCGTTGTGGTGTCGTATGGGGTGATTTTGCGTGATAATGTGTTAAATTCTGCGCCAGTTATAAATATTCACCCAAGTGATTTGCCACGCTATCGTGGGCCGTCACCAATTCGTACAGCAATCTTTAATGGCGACACAGAAAGCGCAGTTTGTTTAATGAAAATTGTGCCGGAACTGGACGCGGGTGATGTGTTGATGCGTGTGCCTTTTGAAATCGGTGAAAACGACACAAATGAAACAATTGAAAAACTCGTTTCCAAAATTGGTTCAGAAATGTTGGTTGAATATTTAGGTGCGCCGGAAAAATACACGCCGGTTCCGCAAAGTGGCGAACCAACATTTACGCGCAAATTTGTTGGTGATGATGAAATTATAGATTGGGCAAAATCGCCCACCGAAATTCATAACCAAATTCGTGCGCTGGGTTGTGGTCGGACCAAGATAAATGGCGTGGACGTCAAGATTTTAGAATCGCGCGTTGAAAACGGTGAACTGAAAATCATAACGTTGCAACCCGCCGGCAAAAAACCGATGGATTGGAAAAGTTTTGTAAATGGCCTTCGTGGCGAAGCGGTAATTATGGGTAAATAAAATGACGAATATCATTTATAAAACAAAGGGTTTTGTTGTTCGCAGTGATAATTATCACGATGTTTCGGTACGTCATGGTGCGTATTTTGATTCTAAACTTGGGAAGTGCTGTGCGAACTGTGCATTTAATGGTCAGAAATACAGACAAAGTTTATGTTGCAAACACCTTAATGAAATCTGTCTGTGCGGTTATGGGGTGTGCAACAAGTGGGCATCGCAAAGATTTTGGTGGTTGCATCTGAACCCAATTAAAAGATTTCGGGCAGAAATGGCGGGCGTTGAATTCAGATACATAAGGGACAGACAAAAAGATCACATAGAATGTATGGCAGAAAATTGTGGGTTAAGATTTAATCATTTAACTCAAAAATGGGTAAAGGTACATTAAAAATGGTAACGGTAAAACACGAATACAAGACATTGGCAAATCGCACAGATAACTATACTTGGTGCGAAGAAAAACACGATAAAATGTGCATTGATTGTATCTTTGTTGGGTCAATGCCACGTGAAATTGGATGCCTGTGTGGCAAACGTCCGAACGAGGTTGTATGGGTCAGTGATCGCGGAACATGCAATGCACATAAATCTGCAGCACGGTGGTTCAATCGCATAAATCCAATTAAATATTTGATATTGAAAAATCACGGGTTCACATTCAGAAATAGATAAAAATGACACGCTATAAAGTAATTTTGGAATATGATGGCACAGACCTTATTGGGTGGCAGGAAAATGCCCAGGGTCCATCTGTACAATCTATTTTGCGTGATGCGATTTTTTCGTTTTGTGGTGAACGTCCAGATGTTGTTGGCGCGGGTCGGACCGATGCGGGCGTGCATGCACTTGGTATGGTGGCGCATTTTGATTTGGAAAAAGAAGCGGATGCCGAAACGGTTATGCGCGCATTGAACTTTTATTTGGTAAATCAGCCAGTGTCGGTATTGGGGTGTGAAATTGTTCCAGACAATTTTAGCGCACGCTTTGATTGCGTTGCACGCCACTATAAATATGTCGTGTTAAATCGTGGGCCACAGCCAGTGTTAAATAAAAATCGTGTTTGGTGGGTGCCACGTAAATTAAATATAGCCGCAATGAAACGCGCTGCGGAAAAATTAGTCGGCAAACACGACTTTACAAGTTTTCGTGCAAGTGAGTGTCAGGCAAAATCACCCATAAAAACGCTTGATTCGGTGACCATTACAAAAAGTGGCGATGAAATTGTTTTTGAATTTTCTGCGCGTTCGTTTTTACATCACCAGGTTCGCAATATGGTCGGCACATTGGTTGAAATTGGTGCGGGCAAACCATACGATATTGATGAAGTTTTAGCGGCAAAAAATCGTTCATCGGCGGGTCCAACCGCACCAGCATCGGGTTTGTTTTTTGTCAGTGCGGACTATGCCAGCGACGGTGTGGATTCTGATAAATAATCTTGCCATTTTCATACATTATAAATCCGCCATGTAATATTTTATGCTCGCAATATGGCGCATGAATATCCAGGTATGAAACAATAAAATCAACATTGTCATCGGTACAGAGTTTCACGATATTGTTTTGTGTCGCGGTGAACTTTTGGATATATGCAATTGTTGTTTTTGGTGATTGAAATATAAATAAACCCTTATCATTTTTTGCGCGCGTGTTTGGTGTGTCGGCGGGGATACCGGCAAAATGCTTCCAATTATCAAATGTAAAATAATGATTTGATGCGCGTGCTTTATTGAAAACAATTTTATCATTATCAATCATGCCAACTAATTCATGGTCAGCGGTTGCGAAGAATAGCGGCTTTGGTGATGATACAATTGTAATAATTCCAGCAAATATAAATATCACACCAAAGATACAGTTTTCTTTTAATCGTAATGGCTTGATTAAAACAATGCTCATCAGCCCCAAAATTATAAAACACAATGCAGTATTAGAAATATGTGGCGCGGTTATTGTTGCACCGGGCAGATTCGATATGTAATTCGCAACAGAAAAAGACCAGTTATAAATAACGTCGGCAACGTGTAATGGCGCGTGTATTCCAATTATTGCGCACATTGCACCAAGAATGACAAGTGGCATAATTAAAAATGAAAATATCGGTAATAGAACAAGGTTACCAATAATGCTGTATAACGGCACGGAATAGAAATGCGCGGCGATAAATGGTGCGGTAAATACGGACGCAACAATCGCGGTTAAAAGCGCGGTATAAATTGCTTTGATAATTTTATTGTCTGGTAATTTTTGGGTGTTTGTTCCCCAAAACCATACAAGTCCAAATATCGCGGAAAAAGACAACTGAAATCCAGCGGTCATTATGTAAAAGGGATTTATTAAAAATATGATACAAAAGGCCAGTGCCACATTGCGTAATGAAAACGCACTGCGCCCCAGTAATGCCGCAACGCATATAATTGTTGCCATTAAAAATGCGCGCAATGTTGCAACCGATGCGCCCGACAAAATGACATATAATATTAATCCAAACCACGCGCAAATCATCGCGATATGCTTGGCGGGAATGCGTCGAACGATAAATGGAATACTACGAAAAATAAAATAGAACAGTGCGAACAACCAACCCATAATAAGTGTCATATGAAAACCACTGATTGACCAAATATGGCCGACACCCGCGGCGGTCCATATTTTCCGTTCACCTTGGGGAATTGTGTTTTTATAGCCCAACACCAAACCGTCAACCAAAACCGATTTGGCGCGCCGATGCATAAAATCGCGAACGTTGTTTGCGGTGCTGTGTCTTGCGGGGTGGGTAACGGTAAAGTCGTCAATATATCCAGTTGCGGTAATGCCGTTAAAGTATGACCAACGCGCAAAATCAAATCCGCCCGGTGTGTCCGCTATGCCGGGCATAAAAAGATTTGCAGTTGTTGTTATTTCATCATTTATGTTTGGCAATTTTTCGGAATCGATTGAAACACGAACAGTTGTAAAATTATCGGTGTTTATATTTAATTCTTGTGCCGGAATACGAATATAAATGCGTGCCTTGTCGGTGGTATAGTCAATGTCTGAAACGTGGCCGGTAATATGAACATCGTGTAAGTCACGGTTGAGCACGGGTGTGTCGATTATGTCGGTATATGCGCACGCATAACAGAACCCAAAAATGAAAACAAGAATTGCGCGAATAATTGTTGGCGCACGCCACAGGCATAAGGTCGCAAATAAAATGCCTGCAATCGCCCACGCAAATGGCATCAATGGTTCGGTCGCGGTCGTAAAATATAACGCGCCACCAGCCGCCATTATAAATGGCACATATAAAAACAGATTATCTTTTTGGTTTTTCCAAAATTCTAACATACATAAAGTATAGGAATTTATGCGGAATTACCGCAACGATATTTTTATTTTCCGAAAATAAAAGATTTGTCTGCAGAAATTGAAATAATTGTGTCGATGTCGTCTTCGGGGGCGGCGTGTTGGCGAATAACCTTGCCACACTTTTCGCATTTATGGGTGATGATGAAACCTTCGCCCGATTTTTCGGCGGCGATTGGTGCCATCATTCCGCCACAGTTTGCGGCGCGATCGCCGGGGGTGTTATCAACATGACACGAATACAAACATTTCGGGCAATGGTTTGTGTATCCATTGCCCGAAACATGTGCGCCACAATGTGCGCATGTAAAATCTTCAACTGTTTTTGTAAAACGCTTCATTACAGCCCCAACGCATTGCGGTACATTTGGGTCAATTCGTCCGCTTCGTCCAGTTCATCTGGGTCCATTTTACGCAAACGTATCATTTGGCGAATATATTTCGGATCAAACCCAGCCGATTTAGCCTCAGAATATACTTCTTTGATGTCGGCAGCGATCGCGGCGGTTTCTTCATTTAGCTTTTCAATTCTTTCGATAATACTGATAAGTTGTGCGTTGTCAATTGCACCGTGGTTTGCGTTTTTCATATATTTTTCCCCTTGTTATGTTGGGACATATGATATATCATAAATTAGAAAAATCAAGATAAACAAAATTGTAATGTTGGGGGGTGCATGTACAATTTTACCAAAATCACCGCATCAATTGGCCCGAAAAGCAGCGACCGCAAGACTATACGCGATATGGTTGTGGCGGGTGCGGACTTGTTCCGTATAAATTTCAGCCATGACAGTGGTGAAACCCAGGGTCACAAGATTGATTTAATTCGTGATGTGGCGGCGGAACTGGGTAAACCGATTGGTATAATTGTTGACCTGCAGGGACCCAAACACCGCATTGGTGATTTCGAGACTGATGATAAATATCCATTAAAAGTTGGTGGAAAATTCACTTTTGATGATGATAATACCCCCGGTAATGCAAAGCGTGTTTGTCTGCCTGATTCTGATGTGTTGAAATCGTTGCGCGCTGGTGACCGCATTTTATTAAATGACGGCAAAATTGAAATGACGGTGGATTCGGCGACCGCGCATCGTGTGGTTGCGACCGTTGTGCGCGGTACTGAAATCTGGTCGCGGCGTGGCTTTAATTTGCCAGATACCGATGTAGCAACAAATATACTGACGGCCAAAGATCGTGATGATTTGGAATATGCAATTACGAAACGTCCCGACTATGTTGCGATTTCATTTGTCCAACGGGCAAGTGATATTGCATACGTGCGCGATTTTATTGCGGCGCGCACCGCGCACCCGATAAAGATTATTGCGAAAATAGAACGTCCAAACGCGGTTGCACGAATCGAAGAAATTGCATCTGCCGCTGACGGCATTATGATTGCGCGTGGTGATTTGGCGGTTGAGGTGCCGTTCGAAGAAGTGCCGGCAATTTCGCGTCAAATTATTCGCACATGTCGCATGATGAACAAGCCGGTGATAATGGCAACACAAATGATGGCGACAATGGTGGACAGTGAATTTCCAACGCGTGCCGAGATTTCCGATGTCGCAAATGCCGCGTATTTACGTGCCGATTCAACAATGACAAGTGAAGAAACCACAATCGGAATAAATCCAGTAAACGTCATTGATAAAATGGCGCGCATTTTGTCATATTCTGATTCTGATACAATCGCAAACCCATACGATTGGTCGCGTGTTGATAACACACCACAAAATGATTGGTCGCGTTCGGTGTCAAGCATGGCTTTCCTGAACCACGCGGTTGCGATTGTTGTTTTTGCGCGTGATGCGGAAAGTGTGACCCAGATTTCGTGCCGCAAACCCGATATTCCAATCATCGCGGTATGTAATGACGCGGTAATCGCGAACCAGTTATGTTTATTGCGTGGTGTATCGCCCGTTTATGATGAACAGTTGTACGGTATGCGTGACGGCTTTAACACCGCCCGCCGATTTGGTATTCATAACGGCAAACTTGTAATTGTTGATGAAGATAAAATAAGTTTACGAACACTGGATTAGCATTTGCATTATTTTCACATAATTATATAATCACAATCAAAAGGAGTTTTGATATGAAGAAAATATTATTAGCAATCTGTTTAGCAACCACACCATTATTGACCGCGTGTAATACTGCCGACCCGATTCGTGAAGAACAAATGACGGTGGCCAAGGCGCAACGTGAAATCAAAGTCGGTATGACCTCTGCACAAGTGGTGGAAGTGTTGGGTTCACCAAACATGGTGACAACCGATGATAAACGTCGCGAAACATGGGTATATGACCGCGTGTCCAGTAATGTTTCGCAATCCAGTGCGGGCGTGTGGTTATTGTTCGGCGGCGCGGGCAGTGCAAAGTCGTCCAGCAATCAACGCACTTTGACGATTATTGTAAAGTTTGATGAAAACAATCGCGTTCGCGACTTTGCATATCGTACATCAACGTTTTAAGGCCTCTAGATGAAAAAGTTTCTTGCCATTTGTGCGTGTTTAATCGGCTTGTCTGGCTGTGTGTCGTATGATAATTACTATAAATTGGATGGTGATTATCTGAACCGCCGTCAAATGGAAACAATGCGGTTTGAGGCGGATAGTGAAGAAACAATTTTATCTGCATCGGCGGGCGTATTGCAAGATTTGGGCTTTACACTGGACGAAACAGAAACAAAATTGGGTTTGATTACCGCATATAAAAATCGCGAAGCGACCAGTGTCGGTACACGTGTCGCGTTGGTATTGCTTTCCGCGATTGATGATTCCGAAGTGGTATATGACACCGAACAAAAGATTTTCACCACATTGGTCACAACAAAAAGTCGTGAATCACGTGGATATAATGTTCGTGTTTCGTTCGCGCGCAGTGTGACAAACAACAAACACGAAACAAGAAACGAACAAATCAAAGACAACAAAACATATCGCGAATTCTTTGATAAGTTGAGTCAGTCGTTATTCTTGACCGCGCACGAGATATAATAAGGGGACAGATATGAAAAAATTATTTGTTGCGTTTTTGGGACTAACATTATTGACCGGCTGTATGACGACCAGCCAGGGCGTTTTGGGAACGCAAAACTCCCAGGTTGAAACCCGCAATTACCAATCACGCACATTTGACACCGGCGACAAAAAAATGGTTTTGCGCAGCGTGATTTCAACAATGCAAGATTTAGGTTTCATTATTGACCGTGCGGACGAAACACTTGGTACGGTCAGCGGTACGTCTTTCAAAAACGATTCCAAAATGACGGTTTCGGTGCGCCCATCGGGTACAAAGCAAATGATTGTTCGTGCAAATGCATCGGCAGGTTTGTATGAGATTACAAGCCCCGTTGCATACCAAAACTTCTTTAACGCATTATCACAGTCATTATTCTTGGACGCGCATACGATAGAATAGGGTAAAAAATAACAAAAAAACACCGGCAAACTTGTCACGACGCAACGAAGTGGAGACGGACGCCGGTGTTTTTTTCATCATTTTTTGTGTGAACTAACATATTGCCAACTATAACCACCAGCTTTTGCTCGTTGCCCCTTGCAAACCATACCTATATTTGATGGGTTTATTTTCGTTTGTCTGCCAGCTTCTGATATGGATGGAAATGTTTTAAGTATATTTTTTGTTTCCAAATCTAACATATTTACGGCTACACTTTTTGCCAAATCACTTCGTTTTTTGCCACAATTCGGGCATCCTGTCGGATTCTTTTTGTCTGTTCTGTGCGCAATACTTGTTTGGTATTCTGTGCCACATTTTGGACACAGCCACCATACCTTGTGTTCAGAATGTGCTGTAAACATACTTGGCAATAAGTTTCCGTTTTTTGTTGGGTGCCATTCCATTGCTATATCGGGTCTAATGGATAACAACGATTCTGATAAAGCCGATTTCTTGTACTCTAAAATCTTGTGCTTATCGCGATTAAGGTTCACAAAATTATCCGGAATTGTTGTTTTAAAACTCAATTTTATCAGTAATTGTCTTAACGCAAATTCCAGTTTTTTATGTTCGTACAATTTTTTCATGCCAATCATATAATCAGCGGTTTCTGCACCAAGTTCTGGCATTTGTTCTCGCAATCTTAATAAGGTGATACCATGCTTTTTACATAGTTGATATTTTCGTTTTTCTCGTTCTAACTTGTTTTCTTTATGCCACGCTTCGCCGTCATATTCTATTGCATATTTGATTGACGGAATATAAACATCCAATTCAAACTTTCCAAGAAAATTTGTTTTGTACCTGCTAATAGCGTCAGGATACAATTGTTTTACATAAAAGAATACAGCTTGCTCTGCGAAAGAAGTTTGACGACCAGAAAAACATATTGGACATCCCGTTCCGTTTGTTGTAGTTCTGTGCCCGATTGTTGCTTGGTATTCGTGCCCAAGCGGACATTGCCACCAAACTTTCTTGTTGGAACCACTGGTCACTTGTTCTGGCGACAAGTCACCGTTTTTTGTTGGGTGCCATTCCTTTGCTATATGTGGAAACTTGGTTTTTAGATCATTTATTCCTGTCACTACTAAGCTGCCGGCACAGCATGGACAGCCCCGTTTCAATATAGTTCTGTTAGATATCTTGGCTTTCCATTCACAACCGCATTTTGAACATATCCACCACGCATACTTGTTAGACGCGTATGAAACATGTTCGGGTCTGTCATTGTTTTTGGTTTTGTGCCAGTCTCTTACAAGTTCTGGTGCAACAGACACCAAATCTTTTATCCCTTTTTTACAATGTGGGCACCAAACCAATTTCTTTACCTGATTTTTTATTTTTTCTTCCCACTCATATCCACAATCTGGACACTTCCACCATACTTTATTACGTGAATATTGACTAATAATTTCTGGCGTTAGTAATTTATTTTTCGTAAAATCCCAGTAATCAATACTTTTTTTATGTGTTTCTGTTAAATTAGAAGAAATGTGTTTTTTTAATAAATACCTACATTTTTGGCATCCCTGTTTTCTGATTGCCCTATGATGAATAGTCGTACACCATTTGTGACCACATTTTGAACATATCCAACAAGCTTTTTTATTAGAACCATAAGTTAACGTTTTTGGGTCTAAATCAGCATTAGCACCCCAGTCCCATTCGGACATTAGTTCTGTATCGTCAATAATGTATGATTTAGGTTTCATATGGTCATTATAGGGCAGATAGTTTAACAATCAAACAATGTTTTCTCTTTTTTTCTCTATTGACCCGGGGGACGATTTTTTACTAAACTTTAATTGCTATGAAGGGAAGATTTCTTATTTTGCCAATGCTGTTTTTGGCATCAGTTGCAAACGCGGCAAATTACCGCGCGGCAATGGTCGCCGATATGGATACCGGACGCGTTTTGTATTCTGAAAACGCAACCGATTTGAACTATCCGGCAAGTTTAACAAAAATTATGACGCTGTACCTGACGTTTGATGCGCTGGAACACGGGCGGTTGCACTTGGACGACTATTTAATCGTTTCTAATGCGGCGGCAAATGCCGAACCGGTTAAACTGGGAATTCCAGCCGGCTCTAAGATAACCGTAGAAGACGCAATCAAGGCGGTTGCGGTGCACAGCGCGAACGATGTTGCACGCGTGTTGGCGGAAAATCTGAAAGGTGGAAAAGAGGGCAATTTTGCCTCACTTATGACACGTGTGGCGCGGGAAATTGGTTTGTCGAAAACTAATTTCGAGAATTCATCTGGTTTGCCTGATGACGACCATTTATCAACGGCGCGTGATATTGCGCTGGTTTCAATGGCGGTATATAAGCATTTTCCACAGTACTGGAAATATTTTGGAATTAAATCGTGGACGTATGGCGGCAAAACATACACAAACGGAAATCGTTTGTTGGGAACGTATGCGGGCTGTGATGGTATGAAGACTGGCTATACAAACAAATCAAAATATTCACTTGTTGCGACCGCAAAACGTGGCGACAGACGTTTAATGGCGGTGGTTTTGGGCGCGGAAAACAAAGATGTTCGTGCGGCGGTTTCGGCAAAGTTATTGGACAAGGGGTTTGATATGATTGCGCGTGACCCCACACCACAAATGATTGTGCGTGATACGCCGGTTGCTGCGCCGGTTGATACAACACCAAAGCCGGTTGAACCGACCCCAGTGTACAATAATGCCCAATCGGTGAATACTTTTGCGGGTGCGTATCATGTGGCAACAAATCATGTGCCAAATGCCACGCAAAGTGGGCCGGGTGTTCAGTTCGGTGCGTTTTCAACGCGTGATGCTGCATCGCGTATGATTGCAACGGTGCAAAATGCAACCGGTGTTTCGCCGATTATTGAAACGGCGCCAAACGGTTTATTCCGCGTGCGTGCGTATGGTTTATCGGAATCAGCGGCGCAATCATTAAAGGCAAAGGCATCGTCGTCGGGTATTGATTGTTATGTATTTCATTGATGGGTTTTGTGATGAATACAAAAATTGAAAAGTTGATAAAACAATTTGCAAAACTGCCACGTGTTGGAAATCGGGCGGCGGTGCGTATTGTTTTGTCGCTTTTACAAAATCGTGATGGACGTGCAGAAAATTTGGCGGCTGCGGTCATGGACGCGACCGAAAATGTTGTGCCATGTAATGTTTGTGGTGTTTTGACCGATAAAAGTATGGGCACGTGTGAGTTTTGTCGTGATACGGGCCGTAGCAATGGTCAAATCTGTATCGTGCGCGATATGGGCGATGTTTGGACACTTGAAAAGTCGTCTGTGTTTCATGGGCGATATCATATTATCGGGAATCTTTTGTCGGGGGCAAATGGTGTTATGCCCGATGATTTAAATATTGGTAATTTGTCGGGGCGCATTAAAAACGAAAATATAACTGAAATTATTTTCGCGTTGCCGAATACGGTTGAGGGGAAAACAACCCAACACTATATTATGTCGGTAATTGGTAATGACGGCGTAAAGTTCAGCGAACTTGCGTCCGGGGTGCCGTTGGGCGGCGATTTAGACTATATTGACGATGGCACTTTGTCTTTGGCATTTGGGGGACGGCGCGAATTATGACAGACAAAATCGAATCTTTGCCACCCGTTTCCGAAATGATGCGCGATTGCGGATTGGAACCGAAAAAACAATTCGGGCAGAACTTTTTATTCGACCTGAATTTAACTGGTCGCATTGCGCGCAGTGTGCCAAACATTAAAAAAACACCAGTGGTTGAGATTGGACCGGGTCCGGCGGGTTTAACGCGTGCACTATTATCGGCGGGTGCGCCACGCGTTATTGCGATTGAAAAAGATAAAACAACCGCGCCAATTTTGTCACAAGTGGTTGATGCGTCAAGTGGTCGCCTGGAGATAATTTATGGTGATGCGTTGCGGGTTGATTTCAATTCGCTGGGCGTACGTGAATATGCGATTTGCGCAAATCTGCCATACAATGTTGGAACGGAATTGTTGATTGGGTGGTTGCAACAAATGGCAACGGGTGCGCCAATAAAATCTATGACACTGATGTTTCAACGCGAAGTGGCACAGCGTATTGTGGCGACCTCGGGGGACAAGCAATATGGTCGGTTGTCGGTTTTAACATCACTTGTTGCGGACGCAAAAATCTTGTTTGGTGTACCCAGCACCGCATTTGTTCCACGGCCCAAGGTGGAAAGTGCCGTTGTGCAAATTGTACCAAATGCAAAAAAGATAAAATCTATTGGCGATTTATCAAAAATCGAAAGTGTAACTGCCAAACTTTTTGGTCAGCGGCGCAAAATGATACGTGGAATTTTACCAAATGTTGATTGGGCAAAGTTGGGACTTGCCGGCACGGAACGCGCCGAAGAATTATCGCCCGAAACATTTGTAAAAATTGCCAAGATTTTATGATATAATTTAACATAAAGCGGAGAGAGAAAATGCCTTTATCTTTTTTAATGTTTTTCGGAATATTGTTCGTGTTGGTGTGTATGCTGCGTGCGGTGCGTATCGGTGCGCTGGTCGCGTTTTTGGCGGCGGGCGTGTTGTCGGGACCGTATGGGTTGAATCTGTTCGAAATGAACCAGACGTGGCAATTGTTGGGTGATATGGGTATTTTGTTTTTGTGGTTCAATATCGGTTTGGAAATAAATATGAGCCGCCTGTGGTCTATGCGTAAAACGATTTTCGGTCTTGGCGCATCACAGGTTTTAACGGTTGCGGTGATGTTGTTTCCGGTACTGTTTGGTATCACACGTTGGTCTGTGTTGGGGTGTATTATGGTCGCACTTATTTTGGCGATGTCCAGTACGTCCGAAGATTTGCAATTATTATCAGACAGAAATGAATTAAACACCAATGTTGGTAATCAGACTTTTTCAATTCTTTTGTTTCAAGATTTATTATCAATTCCAATTTTGGCAATGTTGCCGGTATTTGCGGGTAAATCATTTGATTTGGGCGCAACGGCAATTGATGTTGCTGTGTTGTCACTGTTGCTTATTGTGTTGGTGGTCTTTGTTGGTCGCTTTATATTGAACCCATTGTTAAAACGTGTCATAAAACTTAAAAGCCGCGAGGCATTGTTGCTGACAGTGATGTTAAACATTGTTATTTGGGCAACGGTGTTGGATATGATGGGCCTGCCGGTTGGTTTGGGCGCGTTCTTGGCTGGTATGTTGATGTCCGAAACAATTTATCGCCATCAAATCAGCGCGGAAATAAGTCCATATTCAATGTTGTTCTTGGCATTCTTCTTCATCGCACTGGGCATGGGGTTGAACGTACCGTTGTTGTTAGAAAAATGGCAATATGTTTTGGTCGGTCTGGGCGGATTAGTTTTTGTAAAGTTTATGGCGTTGTTTATGGTATCACGTGTGCGTGGTACTATTTTGCCTGATGCAACATTTATGGCGTTGATATTATCCCAGGGTGGCGAATTTGGTTTGCTTATGTTGCAAACAATGAAGTCTGCGGGCATAAACGCGATTCCAATCAACAGTTCTGAAATCTTGACTGCGATTATAATCTTGTCAATTATGACAACACCAGTGTTGTTGGCGATTTATGATTTATTGCGTCGGCGCGGTTGGATTTTTGCGGCATATCGTCCACGCAGTTTGGATCGCTCGGGCTTAGAAGTAAATCCATCGGTTGTAATATTGGGCTTTGGGCGTGTTGGTGAAATAGTCGCAAAACTGATGGAGAAAAATGGTGTTTCATATATTGCCATTGATATGGATGTTAACGCGATTGTGCGTGGTCGTGAAAACGGATATAACGTCGTGTTTGGTAATTGCAAGAATGGTGAAGTGTTGACTAATTTTGGACTGCACCCACGCAAAACAGAAGCAGTGATTATTGCGTTGGATAATGCGGAATCTGCCAAAGATGCGCTTTTGACGGTAAAGTCAATCGCGCCACGGGTCAAGGTTTACGTTCGTGCGCGCAATTTGGCGGAATGCAAAATATTACGTAAACATGGTGCGTTCCGGGCAATGCCAGAAACAATTGAAACTGCGTTTATATTGGGATTCCGTGCGTTGCATCATATGGGCTTTTCGGACGCAAAATTGCACAGTGTGTTAAATGAATTGCGTGACTCCGATTATTCGGAACTGGATAATTCAGTACGATTGGTTGGATAATAAATGTCCCACTTTGTTGGGACATTTTATTTGATTTTATGCGCCTGGGTTGCTATATTAAAACCTGATGTAAAAGCGAAAGGGCGCAAATGAAAAAGATAATTAAATATTTGCTTATAATACTGGCAATTATACTGCTGGACCAAGTTTCCAAAGGTGTTTTAATTCATTTAATAACGGGGCGGGTGCCGGCGTTTGCACCAGCGTGGACACTGATACCGGTGCCATATTTAATGGCGCACGTAACAGATTTCTTTAATGTTGTGTTTACTTGGAATCCGGGAACATCTTTTTCGTTGTTTCGTGCGTTGGGTGAAGCGGCACCAATAGTAATTGTTGTTTTAACCGCTTTTGTAATTGGTTTTATATCGTATTACACATTTGGGCGCGCACAGGCACACGAACGGTTGCCATTAACGTTTATTATCGGTGGTGCTCTGGGTAATTTGATTGACCGTGTGCGTTTCGGTGCGGTGGTTGATTTCTTGGATTTTCATATTGGTGGTGCGCATTGGCCGGCATTTAATGTTGGTGACATTTTCATTTGTGTTGGTGTTGGTTTGTGTATATTAAATTGGTTTTTGGCGCGCCGGCGTTGTGTATGTGAAAAATAAAAAGGATAGGGTAAAATGGTTAAATATTTAGACAATAATAATTCGGGATTTGCAGCGTGGAACGCAAATAAAAGCGCCCAGAAAAAGTCGCCACGTGGTGGCTTTTTGTGGTGGTTCATAATCTTTATGGCGGTTTGGTGGGCGTTGGGTGTAATGTTTGGCAAAAACCAAACTGTTGTTGCACCAGACACAAATCAAGAAGCGGTGGTTGATGTCTCAGGTGTTCCGGTAAGTGAAATATCATCGGATAAAATTAGGGCGAATATTCAGGGCTTGCGCATATCAAATATCGACTTGCGTGATTTTCAGGCAAACGCGAAAAGTACCGACACTGTGAAATTATTATCGGGTGAAAATGATTTTGCCGAAATTGGTATTGTGGGTATTGGCACAACCGCACCAACCGCGGATACAGTATGGAAAGCGATTGGTGACACATACACTTGGCGCAATGTGGACGGTATTGTTTTCAATCGTACGGTCAGTGTTGATAACTATGTGATAACGGTAAGTGACGAAATTAAAAACAATTCCAAAAAAGATTTTTCATTTGCGCCGTACGCAAAAATTCGCCGTGGTAATGACACATTTTCTTCGGCGGGTGTTTATACGGGTTTGGTCGTATATGTGAACGGTGATGTAGAACATGATGATTGGCGCGCACTGGCTAAAAAGCCACGCGCATATACAACCACAAATGGCTTTGCCGGTTTTGCAGATCAATATTGGGAAACAATCGCCGATATTGACGCGCCCGACCAAACGATTCGTGCGCAAAAGTATGGCGAACAATATCAGTCTGAAATAAACACACGCGCCATAAACGTTGCGGCAAATGAAAGCGCAAATATAAAAACATACCTGTATGCCGGACCGCGCGACAGTTCCGCATTAAAGGGTGCAGAAGCACAAATAAATGGCATTGGTGATACAATCGATTATGGTTGGTTCTGGTTCTTGGCAATGCCGATGTTGTGGTTGATAAACGCAATAAATGCGATTGTTATGAATTATGGTGTTGCGATTATCATAATGACAATTTTGTTGCGGTTGTTGATGTGGCCACTGACGCGCAAGTCATATACTTCAATGGCAGCGATGCAAAAAATGCAACCAGAAATGCAACGTATACAAAAACTGTACGCAAATGATAAACAACGTCTGCAAATTGAAATGATGAAATTGTATCAGACGCATAAGACATCGCCGATGTCCGGCTGTTTGCCAATGCTGATTCAGATTCCAATTTTCTTTGCGTTGTATAAAGCGTTGATTATTTCGGTACAAATGCGTAATGCGCACTTCTTGTGGATATCTGATTTGGCGGTGATGGACCCATATTTCATATTGCCAATATTGATGGGGGCAAGTATGTGGTTGCAACAACGTTTACAATCGGGCGCAACCAAAAGCGCGGATAAAAACGATGTCGCAGCACAAACACAACGCGCAATGCGTTGGATGCCGATAATCTTTACGGTAATGTTTGCATGGATGCCGGCGGGATTGGTGCTGTATTGGACAATGTCTAATTTATTTGGAATTGTCCAGATGTACATAATCAAACGTAATATGGAAAAATGAGTAGTTTATGTTCTGTTTAACCCGCCATAAAAACGGCGGGTTTTTATTTTTTATGCTTTTGTGATATAATTCCCACCAGGGAGTTTTGCATGAAAACCACAATCGCACTGATTTTATTGCTGACATATACGGTGTTGGAAATAATTGCATATATGCCGCAAATCATAAAGATATTAAAGACTAAACATGCAGACGATTTAAGTTTAACAAGTTGGTTTATGTGGATTGCGTCTGATTCTTCCTATTTAGCATATGTTTTGTTGGAGAGTCCAGAACCAGGTGTAATCTTTATTGGTGTGTTCAGTTTGGCACTTGTGTTTATTGTATTTTTCCTGACGCTGTTTTATCAAAATCATGATAAAGCGAAAAAGGTACAGCGGAAAAAGAAACATGTTGCACATAGGCGGTTTGTTGCTCGGGTTTGACGATAAATAAAAAATGCCCAAACGGGCATTTTTTATTTGCGTGTTAAATATTTATATAGTGCGGTTGGTGTTTGTATAAATATTGATTTTATACCAACCGCACGCTTGGACAAATCAACACACGAATATGCGTTTAATAAATAATTCGTGTGTAATTGTATATCACTTGGAATATAAACAAAATGCCAATCATGTGCGCGCAATATCGCAATATCGCGTGTGCGTAAGTTTATTTGTTCAATTTTGTTGTGTCGAATAAATTGATACATAATTAAATTATTACGATTGCATATTATGGGTGCACAATGACGAAATCGACGACATATTATTCGTGGTAAAATCTTGGAAGTGTTTTCTGAAAATGCAATGATAATCATATTGTATTCCTTTTATTTATAATTACTTTTCCAACCAACCCAAATCGCGTGCTGCAATTTCTATGGTTTCCATCGCACTGCGCCAAGTAGTCGCATCACGATTTTCAGCCCAGATATATTGGTGCGGTGCACGCCGCCGATCACCATACTTTTTCATAACTGATAATTGTTCATCATTTAATTTTCCGCATAGGTACAGTTTTGTTATCAATGTTTCAACGTCCAGCAATTCACATGGGCGACGTGTTGCGTTGCCATGAATATGAACGTATCCATTTTGGACAGATTTAGAATATAAAAACCAGAACCATAATTGTTCTGCGCTTTGGAATTTTTCATTTGTGCATATTGTTGGTTGTGTTTCGTTCATATTTATATCTCCCTTGGTAAGAAATCGTTGTAATTTGTTTATATAATTATGTATAGAAAACATAAAATATTACAACTTTTGGTTGAAGTACGAATCGGATTTTCGATTCGTTTATGTTTTTGTTGTCTTGGTGTACGAATCGTAAAAACAATGATTTTTGCGATAAATAAAATGCGTGCATGTACAGCACGCATTATCAAGATGTATTCATATACAATCCTTTTTATTAAATAAAAAACCCCACAAACGTGGGGTTTTGTAATTTTATATGTCCCGTTATAATATCGGCGGGAAGCAATCGCCACCAGTTTCCGGACAACAGTTAAATCCTTGATCGCCCATATCGGTATATATTTCACCAGTGCAACAACCATTGCCATCGGGTGGGGTACCATCTTCACATTTTATCAACGATTCTGTTTGTGCGGGTGCACCTTCACTTTTTTGTTGGAATGGATTTTCAATCGCACCTTTATCATTATATTTTAATCCCAGTACTTGTTCGTTATACGTCTGACTGCCCTTACCCCCCGTACTGGCGATACTGTTAGCATTACTTGTTGATTGTTGGTTTTGGTATACGGCTTCTTGTTTTGCGTTGTTAATTGCCTGATAATTACTGGACTGACAATACGCGACAAGCGTGCTGTACGAATAACCAAGTTTCTGTAATTCTTGGGACAAATTAGAATCATTTGCCGGTGCCTTTAACACGCCGTTTTCTGTGACACAATATTTGTTTAAATTAAATGAACGTGCCTGGCCGGTCCAAGAACCGTCAGAATAGTCGGGATGTGCATTCCATGATGGTTCGCTGCGCTTTGTATTTGCGTGTGCCGCCGCGCCATCCATCCAACATTTTTTACTGCTGTCAGTACATGCGACCATCAAATCGTATGGTGAATATACGGTTATACGTGTGCCCGCTGGAATTGTAAATGGTGGAACAGTATTATCCATCATATCGACAAGCAATTTTTGTGCAACCTGGTTCCAGGTGGTGATGATTTCATTTTTCGCTAATTCAGATGAACGCATTGTGCCACTTTGTACCACGGTGTTATTATCCAAATCAATTTGATTTACAAATTTATCAGCCACAGGTGCAATCATATTAACCGCCGCCGGTACAATAGATGTCAACATTGGCATAACAAATTGTTCCAAATAGTCCGTACTGCCACGTCCAGGAACACCGATACGACCCTGAGCATCAGCAGATGATGGTTCTTGGTCGCCATTGAAATTAAATTCAACACCATTTGGCAATATGAATTGGTACCATTTAATATTCATACGACCAATCGCCTTGTACGGTCCGGGAATATTGCCGGTCACATAGCCCAACATCAGTGTACCAGTTGGAATAATGATAGTGCGACCATTGTCGGAGTATACATTACGGTCAACCGTTGCACGTACCGGAAAATGTAAGTTGTCGGCATCCAGTGCAACATCGGCACGTACATCGGAAACGATAGTTGCCGGAATAGGTTTATATTGACGCAATATAAATGTACGGTCATATGGTTGGGTTGCAACAATGGCTTTGGAATCAGTTGTACCAAATGTAACATCAACAACCGGTGCCGGTGTTAAATCAATTTTGCCCATTGTACCAATCGCATCGCTTATTTTATCCGAAGAACGATTTGATTTGCGTGCGCGTGGTGATTCAGACAATGTCGGAACAACACCTGTCGCCAATGCTGAATTGATATGTTCAGCGTCGGTACCAATTCTTTTGCCAGCAACATTGATATCGGTAATTATACCAGTTGCGGCATTGTATACACCCGTTGCATTCTTACAGTCTTTATCAGCAAATGGATGAAAATAATATCCGCCACGTTCTGGTTTAATCCAGCCGATTTGTGTGCCGTAATTATCATAACCAGGAAACGCAAATTCAGAACAGTTTTGTTTTGTCTGGACCGTTTCGTTTACCACGGGTTTTGATGCGGGCTTTGGCGCAACATATGGTTCATCAAATGGGTCAGATGGCGCGATAGATTTTATATCGCGTTCAATTGCCGCGGCTGTTTTTGGTGTGACATAGTCGTCATAATCAAAATCATCATCGTCATCATATTCTGGTTCGGCAACAATCGTTGGTTTTGGCGCAGAAGTGACAACTTTTTCTGGTGCCGATGCGCCCAACACAACAATAACTTTTTCAGCCGTCTTCATTGCCTCTGGTTCATTTTCGCCACGCCAGTATATATATAATGTCAATGTTTCTGGTTTTGTTGCGATTGTTGGCGCGTATTCCAAAAATACATTACAAGAAATCTTGGCATTTATAACCGCGGCTTCGGTACAAGTGGTTTTTGCCGTAAAACCATCAACCGTTTTGTTTTGACCCATGGAAACCTTGGCTGGTGCGGTTGTTTTTACGGAAATTGTTTCAGTCTTTTTTGTGCCAACAGTGACATTTGACCAATCAACCGTATCCGATGACAATGTAATTTTTACAGGTTCTTCATCTTTTGTAACGGTTGGTGTTTTTGGTTTATTATTACCCGTCATTAATAATGTGAACAAAATAAGAACAACAACGAACGCCGCACCCAAAAGCAACCATTGTACATGCTTTGGTGTTGCTTCGCGCATATTTAAGAATTGTTGTTTTACCTTGTTCATATTGTTAATCGCCCAAACCCATTATTGAATACGCACAACACTGCAACTTGCACCACTGAACTTTAACAATTGATCGCACAACTTTTGTGCGGCATCAATGTCGGCCATTGGTCCAATGCGTAAACGATACAGACGTGCCGCCGAAGAAGACGAACCCAAATCACCGACACCTTGTTCATCAACCGCAAAGAATACACTGTTCTTGTACGGGGTTAATAAACCTTGGCCGTCATCACCACTGAACTTTGCAAGCAAATCAACCCAGTAATCATTTAAAGCTTTAACCGATGTGTCGGACTTTAATTCAACGGCAACACCCGATTGATTACTTGTGATAAGTGGTATGTTTGACTGTGGCAAATATGAACCCGCTGTTACACGTTCTGTTGGCATCATTGTGACAACACCCGAAGATGCAGATGGTGCGACGGTTGGTTGTGCCGTTGGTTGTGGATAAGCCTGGCCTGCGACAAAACCCGCCGGTATATAATAACCCGATGTTGCATTGTTCGATGTGTTGCCAATCATAACCGGTGTGCCTGTGTTATTTACACCCGCTGAATTTATCGCCGCCATATCATAACCGTAAGTCATATTGTTTAATGATTGTCCCGACATCATAGATTGGGCAACATTTGCCTCAGCCAGTGCCATAACAGATGCGGTGTCTGCAATCAAGAATGGTTTTTCGCGCTTTTTAATACATACAATGCGTTGACCACTGCGCAAAACCATATCGCCAACAGCTTCAACAATAATTAAACGACCATCTTCACCATCTGTGCGGAAACCGACCGGTGATTCGCCACCTTCAACAAGCAACGACACAACCGGACGTTGGGTCATAGATATAACCTTGTCCCCGAAGTCAATGTATGTGAATATGCGGTCGCGCCATACGCGTTCAGGTGCAATTACATAATCGTCCGGATTTGGTACAAAAATATCCAAATCAAAACGGAATTCCGAAGGGTCGATTTTCATAGATTTAATCCAACCGTAATCTTCACCGTCAACGCCAATCGTATTAGATTTTGTTGTGTTTTTCTTGAACACAGAGGACATATTACCCGCCGGTGCGGTATTACCCGCCGATGGTAACGCGGTGCCGTCACCCATAACGACTTCGACCTGGGAATAGGTAACTTCTGAAGAATTAGTTGGTTCAGCGCGCAGATAGAAAATATATTTATTGCCCGATTTACCAGTGATGATTAAATTGGTGTCGCCACCCTGGACCCCCTGGTTCGGGGTAAGGTACATAACGTTTGTTCCGGCGGTTCCTTCGAATTTGAACAAAGCATCATCGCCGAACATACCGTCTTCGATTTGTTCGCCCGCAGGCAAGGTCACCATTGTGACCATACCGCTGCGCAACTTGATTGGTAAAACACTTCCCTTGGACCAAGACAATTGGGCGTATCCAGGTTTAGTACTGCCCGATGCCATGTTTGCACTTGGGTTGTTCCATGCATTTTGTGCAGAAAATGCTGACAATGGCATTGCGCAAACACATGCCAAACACAATACAGATATGTTTAACTTAATCGTCCTTGAAAATGTCATTTTCCTTTCCTTTTACGCTTTTATTCGTTACCAACAACGAATGCATCCAATGGATCGCCGTCGCCAGATTCAACCGAATATTCAGCGACACGCAAGCCCAATGGATTTTCCATATGATCCGCCCATTTCATTGATTGGGCATCATCGGTTACCAATGTTATTTTCATTCTATAATCTTTTCGGTCGGTCTGTCCATAACTATTTGTACAAAACCACTTGAAATCAACAGTGTAAGTCGAACCATCTGTTGTATAGCGATTTACGCTGCCCGATGGAAACTCAACCGAACACGAAAAATCAAAATTTGCGTTGTTTAACAAGAATTCTTGATACATCGATGTGTTCCAGAAATCAGCAAAAACATCTTCGGTTGAAGTTGTTTTGACTACGCCATTTTGACCGTCCCAATTTTTTTTCATTGTGCGAACAGTCGGCACAATTTCATTGCGGTTTTTGATGTATTCGGTGATAAATGCGCGTTTATAGCGCTCTAAATCTTCGCCATCGGGCATAACCCGGGTCAATGTAATTTCGGTGTTATTCGCGTTTGATGACCGTAAAAAGAACACTTCGGGTCGGTCAAGAGGGAACAAATTATACAGTGTAACCAGTAAAACGACCAACACAACCAGCGTTGCCGCAAAAACAAGCGTAAGCAGTCTGGATAGCAAAATTGGCGGTTCTACGCGGTTTTGCACAGATTTCTCTCCTTATATATATGCTGATTGTAGACAAAATCCGCGGACCAGTGCAAGCAAAAATTGTGCTTTTGTGACATTTAAGATTTTGGGGTATGAATTTTCGCTTGCACAGATTTTTTTTACACTTTATAATATTTCCACTTGATTTTTTATATGGCTGTGGTATCTTGGCACGGATCATTGGGGGTATTGCGGCAGAAATCGGGCGATATTTTATAGTACAGGGGCATAGTTCAACGGTAGAATATCGGTCTCCAAAACCGCGGATGAGGGTTCGATTCCTTCTGCCCCTGCCAGAGTTCTGGGCAAACAATGGTCGTAACACTGGTGAAAATTGGACGAATTTTATGAAAAAAATGCTGGAATTTATTAAATCTGTTCGTGCCGAATGGTTCAAAATTGTTTGGCCGTCACGTGACGATGTTACACGCGCAACCATAATGATTCTGGTGTTTTCGGGTTTGGCGGCATTGTTCTTTTTCGTTGTTGACAGTGCACTGAATGCGATTGTGAGTTGGATTTTCTAAACGTACTAGCGAAGGAAGTATTAGATGGAAGACAAAATGCAATGGTTTGTTGTAAACGTTCATACAGGCTGTGAAGACAAGGTCGCACGTGGCTTGCGCGAACAAATTGACAAGCGTCGTTTAAATGCATATTTTGGTGAAATTTTGGTTCCAACACGCGAAGTTGTGGAAATCAAGGCCGGCAAACGCGTCAAATCTGAAAAGAAGTTTTTCCCAGGTTATATCGTTGTTCAAATGATTATGAATAATGAAACGTTTTCGTTGGTAAAATTGATGCCCCAGGTTGTTATGTTTCTTGGTGCAAAACAAAAACCAATCGCAGTTAGTGAAGAAGAAGCACGCCGCCTGATGAAACAGGTCGAAGAAGGCGCCGTTGCGGTTGATGAAATTACATACGAAGTTGGCCAAGAAGTTCATGTTATTGATGGACCATTTGCTGGATTTAACGGTGTTATTTCCGAAGCAGATAATTTAAAGCAAAAAATGACCGTTACAATTTTGGTGTTCGGTCGTGAAACCAGTGTTGAATTAGACTTTACCCAGGTTGAAAAGGTGTAAAGTAAAACGAGTTTTCGCGATTTTGTAAAATCGCACAGCGTGGAAGATGCGCCACATCGTACCACAACACAACAAACAAAAATGGAGTGAAAAAATGGCAAAAAAAGAAGTTAAGGGATTGGTCAAATTGGTCGTTCCCGCAAAACAGGCAAACCCTGCGCCTCCGATTGGGCCGGCTTTGGGTGCCGCTGGCGTTAATATCGCCGAATTCTGTAAACAATTCAACGACAAAACCGCTGATAAAGAACCAGGCATGCCAATTCCATGCATTATTACGGTTTACACAGACCGCAGTTTCGAATTCATTATGAAATTGCCACCTGTGTCTTACTATATTAAAAAAGCATTGAAATTGAAAATTGGTTCACACAAGCCAGGTCGCGATTTTGTTGGAACAATCACAAAAGATCAAATCAAGCAAATTGCAGAAGCAAAAATGCCTGATCTTAATTGCTCTACCGTTGAATCTGCAATGAACATCGTTGCGGGTCAATGTCGTTCTATGGGCGTAAAGGTGGAGGAATAAGATATGAAACAGACAAAAAAGCAACAGACTTGGGCAAATTTAGACAGAACAAAAGTCTATGCGTTGGCTGATGCTATTGAAGCATTGCGTCCGTATGTGTCCAAAAAGTTTGACGAAAGTTTAGAAATTGCAATCCGTTTGGGTATTGATGTAACCAAGGCTGACCAAAACATTCGTGGAATGTTGTCGTTGCCAAATGGTACGGGTAAATCTGTCCGTGTTGCAGTGTTCACAATCAATTCACAAGACGAAGCCAAAAAGGCTGGCGCAGATGTTGTTGGTGGTGAAGAACTGATTGAAGCGGTGGCGGGTGGTCAAATCAATTTCGACCGCGTTATCGCAACACCAGACATGATGCCGAAAATGTCCAAAGTTGCACGTGTTTTGGGACCAAAGGGTTTGATGCCGAATCCAAAATTGGGTACGGTTACAAACAATGTTGCTGAAGCAGTTAAAATCGCCAAGGCTGGTCAGATTGAATATCGTGCCGAAAAGAACGGTATTATTCATGCCGGTATCGGTAAAATGTCGTTCACAACGGATAAATTGGTTGAAAATGCAAACGCATTGATTGATCAATTGAAAAAGGTTAAACCATCATCGACCAAGGGTCAATATATCTTGGGTGCGGCGGTTGCCACAACACAAGGTCCAGGCTTAAAGGTTGATGTGAAATAATATTTTGGTTTGGGTTTCGGCCCAAACCAGAAAACGAGATTTCTGTCCAAGACTGATGGTGTCGCACCAAAATTGCGGCTTAATTGCCATCATAGACAAAGAAAAAATTCTTTGGGGCAGGAAGTAAGAGCCCCATCTGGATGTCAAAGTCCGGTGGAAAGTTAAACAAAACGAAGAAGTAAGGGTATAAGATGAGACGCGAAGAAAAATCAGATTTGATTTCAGCGTTGCAGTCGTCGCTTCAAGAAGCAAACGGTGTTTTCGTTGTTGAAAACAATGGTTTGACAGTGAAAGAATTCGAGGCCTTGCGTAATGAATTGCGCCCATTGGTTTCGGTTTTCAAGGTCGTTAAAAACCGTTTGATGAAATTGGCATTGAAAGATACTAATTTCGAAGCTGTATCCGATATGATGAAACGCCCAACCGCAGTTGCAGTTGCAACAGACGCGTTGGCGGTTACCAAGGTTTTGGCCAAGTTTGCCGAAGATCACGCAAACCTGAACATTATCGGCGGTAAAATGGATGCAGACGTCTTGGACAAAGACGGCATTGTGCAATTATCCAAGCTTCCTTCCCTGTTGGAAATTCGTGGTACTATCGCGCGTATCTTGGTTGAACCAGCATCGCGCATTGCACGCGTTTCAGCAGAGTATGGAAAAAAGAATCAATAAATACCGGAATGGTAACATTCTGATTAAAAGGAGTACAAAATGGCAGACATTCAGAAATTAGTTGAAGAATTGTCAAAGTTGAGCGTTATGGAAGCAGTTGAACTGTCCAAAGCGTTGGAAGAAACTTGGGGCGTTAGCGCCGCAGCCGCAGTCGCAGTTGCCGCAGGCCCAGTCGCAGGTGCAGCAGCCGAAGAAAAGACAGAATTTGATGTTGTGTTGACAGATGTTGGCGCAAACAAATTGGCTGTTATCAAAGCTGTTAAAGACATCACTGGTTTAGGTTTGGGCGAAGCAAAAGCTTTGGTCGAATCTGCTCCAAAGGCTGTCAAAGAAGCAGTTGCAAAAGATGAAGCTGAAAAAATGAAAGCGACCATCGAAGCAGCTGGTGCAAAAGTTGAATTGAAATAATTCAATCCCGCAGAATACGCGGTTTCGTATTCAAATAAACCCCGGACGAAAGTCTGGGTCGTCCGCGCCCACCATTGATAAAAAATCTTTGGTGGGCCCGTGGGCGTAAAAAGAGCAAATATATTTCGTTTGCAAAACGCAAAAATAAAAAGGATAGAAACCCATGGCCGTTATCCAAAAATTTAGAAAGTCTTTTGGTAAAAGTTTTTTGCAAACTCCGCTTCCTGATTTAGTTGAAATACAGTATGATTCTTATAAAGATTTCTTACAGGCGGATGTAGAACCCCAAAATCGTAAGAACATCGGATTGCAAAACGTTTTTGCATCTATGTTCCCAATCAAAGATTATGCGGGTATTGCAGATTTGGAATTTGTTGAATATACATTGGATAAACCAGTGTATAACGTCAAAGAATGCATGTTGCGTAATATGACGTATTCCAGCAAATTGAAATTGAAATTAAGATTGATTTTATGGGATGTTGCCGAAGATGGTAAAAAATCTTTGCGCGATATCAAAGAACAAGAAATATTTATGGGCGAAGTGCCATTGATGACCGAACGCGGCAGCTTTATCGCGTCTGGTGTTGAACGTGTTATCGTTTCACAAATGCATCGTGCCCAAGGTGTTGTGTTCGCAACAACCAAAGAAGCAAAAGTTGCGGGCAACCCAATCACATACACCGCGCGTATTATCCCAGAACATGGTTCGTGGATTGACTTTGAAGAAGCCAAGGGCGTCATTTACGTTCGTATCGACCGTCGCCGCAAGATTCCAGCAACAGTTCTGTTGCGTTGCTTGCCAAGTGCCGAAGACGAAAAGAAATGGTTGGCTGACCCACGTAAACCAAATATTCGTGGTATGTCCGATACCGAAATTTTGTCGGCGTTCTATAAACGCATTGCGTTAAAGTTCGATGGCAAAATGTGGATTGGCGACACAAACGCATTTGATGGTTTGGATAAATATCGTTTGAACTATGATATTATAAATCCAAAAGACAAAAAGCCTCTTGCGGCCAAGGGCGACAGATTGACATCAAAACGTTTGGCAAAAATCGTTGCGGCATCAAAAACATTTGGTATTGCTTCGGAATCATTGGTTGGCGAATATTTGTTCGACCCAATTATGAATGGTGATGAAGTCTTGTACCAAGCAGGTACAGAAATTACCGAAGAAATTTTGTCAGACTTGGCAAAATTGGGTGTCAAAGAAATATCATTGATTTCAATTGATAACACAACAATCACGGCGCACATGCGCAATACATTGTTGGCGGATAAAACAACAAATCGTGAAGAAGCGTTGATTGAAATCTATAACATTATCCGTCCGGGCGAACGTCCAACATTGGAAGCAGCAATCAACTTGTTCCAACGTCAAGGTTTTGATCCGGCATATTATGATTTGTCTGCGGTTGGTCGTTTCAAGATGAACAAACGTCTGAAAATTGATTCTGGCAAACGTCCAGAAGATGATCGTTTGTTGTCTAAGGGCGATTTCTTGGCGGTTCTGAAAACATTGACCAACATTATTGACCACAAGGACACGATTGATGATATTGATAACTTGTCAAATCGTCGTGTTCGTGCGGTTGGTGAATTGTTGGAACAAAACTTCCGCGCCGGTATGTTGCGTATCGAAAGACTGGTTCGTGAAGCGTTATCCAGTCCGAATATCGCAAATATGCAACCACAAGACGTTATCAATGTTAAACCGTTGATGAGTTTGGTTTCAGAATTTTTGGGTACATCACAGTTGTCACAATTTATGGACGCATATAACCCACTGTCTGAATTGGAACACAAACGTTTGATTTCTGCATTGGGTCCGGGTGGGTTAAATCGCGAACGTGCTGGCATTGACGTGCGTGACGTTCACCCAACACACTATGGTCGTTTATGCCCAATTCATACACCAGAAGGTGCAAACATTGGTCTGATTTCGCACATGGCGACATACGCACGTGTGAATCCATATGGATTTATTGAAACTCCATACTATGTTGTCGAAAACAGCCGCGTCACAGATAAAATTGTTTATTTGACCGCAGACGAAGAATTGGGTCACAAAATCGCCCAGGGTAACACCCCAACATCAGACAAGGGTGTCTTGGCTGACGATGTCGTGACGGCACGTGTCGACGGCGAATTTACAATGGTTCCAAAAGAAGAAATTGACTTAATCGACGTTGCACCACGTCAAGTGGTATCTATTGCAACTGGATTAATTCCGTTCGTTGAAAACGACGACGCTAACCGTGCGTTGATGGGTTCGAACATGCAACGCCAGGGCGTTCCATTAATGCGTGTCCAGGCACCATTGGTTGGTACCGGTATTGAACGCGAAGTTGCGCGTGATTCACGTACGGGTAAGGTTGCAAAACACGCCGGTGTCGTTGAATCGGTTGACGCAAATCGTATCGTTGTTAAATGTATGAACAGCCGTAATGTTGTGACGGGTGTTGACATTTATAACTTGGAAAAATTTGAACGTAGCAACAGTGAAACTCTTATTCACCAAAAACCATTGGTGCGTGTTGGCGACCGCATTGCCGCGGGCGACATCATTGCCGACGGTTCATCTATGAACTATGGTGAATTGGCGTTGGGTCGCAATGTGTTGGTTGCATTCTTGCCATGGCGCGGATACAACTATGAAGACGCTATTGTGATTTCCGAACGTATTTCACGTGATGATGCGTTCACATCAATCAAGATTGTTGAAAAAGAATTCAAGGTTCGTGATACACAATTGGGTCCAGAAAGTTTCACACGCGACATTCCAAATGTAAGCGAAGAAGCATTAAAGAATTTGGACGAATCTGGTATCATTTACGTTGGTGCACGTGTAAAACAAGGCGATATTTTGGTCGGTCGTGTTTCACCAAAATCTGAAACATTACTTACCCCAGAAGAAGCATTGTTGCGCAACATCTTTGGTGAAAAGGCGTTGAACGTCAAAGATACATCGTTGCGCGTTGGTCCAAACGAAGAAGGTACCGTTATCGGTGTTAACGTTTTGACCCGTCATGGTGTTAAAAAAGACGAACGTACCCAGATGATTGAACTGCAAAAAATTGAAAAGATTAACAAAGACCGCGAAGAAGAAACTTCTATTATCGAAAAAGGCTTTGCGGATCAAATCTTCCAAATTGCAGAAAACGATGTGATTGATTCTGGCACGGGTTCATTGAAACCATTTATTGGTAAAAAATTGACAGCAGAAGTGTTCGAAGGTATTAAACCATCTGATGTTAAAAAGTTGGTTGTGAAAAACAAAGAACACCAGGCCAAGATTGATGAACTGCGCGAACAACACATTATCAAGTTGAAAGAATTGAACGATCGTGCCGATGCAGAAATTGCCAAGGCAACTGAAAGTAATTCGTTGAACGCGGGTGTGTTGAAAGAAGTTAAGGTTTACATTGCACACAAGATGAAATTACAGCCAGGTGATAAAATGGCTGGTCGTCACGGAAACAAGGGTATTGTTTCAACGGTTGTTCCAATCGAAAATATGCCATATATGGAAGATGGAACCCCGGTCGATATCGTATTGAATCCGTTGGGTGTGCCAAGCCGTATGAACATCGGTCAGATTTTGGAAACTCACCTTGGTATGGCGGCACGTACATTGGGTAAGCAAATTGGCGACGTCTTGGACGAAGTCAAAGCGAAACGTGCAGTCACCGATGATTTGCGCACTTTGATGGGCAAAATCTATGGCAAGGATGTGAAAGAAAAGTTGGAAAAGATGACCGACACAGATGTTCGTGCCGAAGCAGCATTGTTGCGTGACGGTGTCCCAATGGCAACACCAACATTTGACGGTGCCACATCTGACGATATTCACAACATGTTGAAAATGGCGGGTCTGCCAGAAACAGGTCAATTCAACCTGTACGATGGTATGACGGGCGAAAAGTTTGCGCGTCCAGTTACCGTTGGTGTTATGTACATGATGAAATTGCATCACTTTGTTGATGAAAAGATTCACGCACGTTCAACTGGTAACTATTCATTGGTCACACAACAGCCATTATCTGGTAAAGCCCACATGGGTGGCCAGAGACTTGGTGAAATGGAAGTGTGGGCATTGGAAGCGCATGGTGCCGCGCACTTGTTACGCGAAATGTTGACAGTTAAATCTGACGATATTGTCGGCCGTAACAAGATGTACGAATCCATCATTTCGGGTTCAACAGATATCCAAACTGGAACTCCAGAAGCATTCAACGTGTTCGTTCGTGAATTACGTGGTTTGGGTCTGGCGATGACACCAAAGAAAATTGATTAGTTATGGTTGTTGGTATTCAACAACTAACAACTAGCAACTAATACAAAGGAGCAGAAAAATATGACAAATATGTTGCAAAAGATATTTGGACAAATTGAAACCAAGGAACAATTTGACGCATTGCGTATTACAATCGCGTCACCCGAAGAAATTTTGTCTTGGTCACATGGCGAAGTTAAAAAGCCAGAAACTATCAACTATCATTCGTTGAAACCAGAGCCAGAGGGTCTGTTCTGTCAGCAAATCTTTGGTCCAGTCAAAGATTACGAATGCGCATGCGGAAAATATAAAAGAATCAAGTTCCGCGGTGTTGTTTGTGAACGTTGTGGCGTTGAAGTTGGTTCGTCATCTGTTCGTCGTGAACGTATGGGCCACATTAAATTAGCAATGCCTGTTGCGCACACTTGGTTTTTACGTGAAGGTAAAATCGCAACATTGTTAAATAACTTGCCACAAAAGAAGTTGGAACAGGTTATTTCATACGATGCATACATCGTTATTGAACCGGGTTTAACAAACTTGAAACAATATGATGTTATCAGCGAAGATGAATACCAAGCGGCTGTCGAAGAATTTGGTGCCGATGCATTCCATGTTGGTATTGGTGCCGAAGGTGTTCGTTCAATCATCGCGAATTTGGATATGGGCGATGAACGTACACGTCTGCGTGCAGAATTGGCTGAAACCAAATCAGAAGCAAAACGTAAATCGATTATCAAACAATTAAAATTGGTCGAAGCATTCTTGGATTCCAAGACAGATCCAGCGTGGATGTTGCCAGATATTATCCCAGTTATCCCACCAGATATGCGTCCATTGGTCACATTGGATGCGGGACATGTTGCGGCATCTGATTTGAACGATTTGTATCGTCGTGTGATTATCCGTAATAATCGTCTGAAAAGATTTATGGAAATGCACGCGCCGGAAATCATCGTTCGTAACGAAAAACGTATGTTACAAGAAGCCGTTGATTCATTGTTCGATAATGGGCATAAAGCACGTCCAATGGTTTCACAAAACCGTCGTCCATTGAAATCATTGTCTGATTCTTTACGCGGTAAGTCGGGTCGTTTCCGTATGAACATGTTGGGTAAACGTGTGGACTATTCCGGCCGTTCGGTTATTGTGTCGGGTCCATCGTTGAAATTACACCAGGTTGGTTTGCCAAAGGCAATGGCATTGGAATTGTTTAAGCCATTTGTTTTTGCGCGCTTGCTTGCGGGTGATTATGCAAATACGTTAAAGACTGCACGTAAGATGGTCGAAAACGGTGAAGACATTGTTTGGGAAATTCTTGAAAAAGTTATTCACGAACACCCAGTATTGTTGAACCGTGCACCAACTTTGCACAGATTGTCTCTGCTTGCATTTGAACCAGTTTTGATTGAAGGTAAGGCAATTCGTTTACACCCATTGGTCTGTAAAGGGTTCAATGCGGACTTTGACGGTGACCAGATGTCTGTCCACGTGCCAATTTCATTGGAAGCACAATTGGAAGCGCGTACATTGATGTTGTCGTCTAATAACGTTTTGTCACCAGCAAATGGTGAACCAATGATTGTGCCATCACAAGACATGGTTTTGGGTGTGTACTATATTTCATTGATGGATGGTTCGGTTACTGAAAAATCGCCACGTTTCGCCAATATGGACGAAGTTAAAATGGCATTGGAAAACAAAACCATTACATTACACACACCAATCGTTGCACGTATCAATGGCAAACGTTATGAAACAACAGCTGGTCGTATGATTTTGGGTGAATTGTTGCCAAAGTCTGACAATATGCCATTTGATTTGGTGAACAAGGTTATGCCATCGGGTGAAATCAAAAAATTGTTGGCGTTGACGTATGAACGTTGCGGTGACAAGGCTATGATTATCTTGGCTGACTCGTTAAAGAACACCGGATTTGAACAAGCTGCACGTTCTGGTATTTCAATTGGTTTTGACGATATCGTTATTCCAAAAGAAAAGGCCGAAATGATTGCAAACGCGAACAAAGCCGCAGCCGAAATCGAAAAGCAATATCAAAACGGTTTATTGTCGGGTGGTGAACGTCATAACAAGTTGATTGACTTGTGGCAGAAAACAACCGATGAATTGGGTGATAAAGCATACGAAGCATTGGGTAAAACAACGGGCGAAAATTGGAACAGTATTTATATGATGGCTGTATCCAAGGCACGTGGTTCCAAAGGTCAGATTCAGCAGGTCGCTGGTATGCGTGGTATGATGCAGAAACCAGACGGTTCTATTATTGAAGTTCCAATTATTTCCAACTTTAAGGAAGGTCTGACCATGGCGGAATACTTTACGTCAACACACGGTGCACGTAAAGGTATGTCTGATACCGCGTTGAAAACGGCTGAAGCTGGTTATTTGACCCGTCGTTTGGTTGAATTGGCACAGAACACCGTTATTACCGAACACGATTGCGGCACAGATGAATATATTACCGCAAAACCAGTGTACCAGGGTTCAACATTGACAGTTCCATTGGGTACTGTTGTTTTGGGTCGTACAGCGGCACACGACATTGTTCACCCGATTACCAAAGAAGTCATTGTTCCAGCCGGTGAACTGATTACAAAAACAGCAGAACGCGCAATCAATGAATCTGGATTACCATCGGTTGATGTGCGTTCAGTGTTGACATGCCACAGTGATGGTTTGTGCGCGAAATGCTATGGTATGGATTTGTCGCGTAATGCGCTGGTTCACGTCGGTGAAGCCGTTGGTGTTATCGCCGGTCAGTCCATTGGTGAACCAGGTACCCAGTTGACGTTGCGTACCTTCCACATTGGTGGTATTGCGTCTGGTGGTGCGGAAAATCACTTTATTGAAATGCCGGTTGGGGGTACATTGAAATTGTCCGGTGTCAACACGATTACAAATTCAAATGGTCGTGTCGTGGTGCTTAGCCGTAATGGCGAAGTTGCCGTTGTTGACAACAAAGGCAAAGAATTGTTCAGTTGTGCATTGCCATACGCATCTATGTTGATTAAAAACGATGGTGACAAGGTTGAAAAAGGCGAAAAGGTTGCTGAATGGGATCCATACTCCAACACAATCATCGCTGAAAAAGACGGTATCGTTCAGTTCAAAGACTTGATTGAAAACGTATCTGTCCAAGAAGAAGTTGATTCTACGACTGGTATTGTTTCACACAAGGTTATTAACTGGAAAACAAACACCAAAAAACCATTAAGCCCAGCAATCACATTGGTTGATGAAAAGGGTAATGTCATATCATTGGGTGGCAAAAAAATCGCCGAATATATGTTGCCAACATATTCTGTGTTGAACGTTGCCAATGGTGACAAGGTTGTTGCGGGTGATATTTTGGCACGTATTCCAGTTCAGACGAAAAAGACAAGCGATATTACGGGCGGTCTGCCACGTGTTGAAGAATTGTTGGAAGTTCGTCGTCCATCGTCCCCAGCTTTGTTGGCGGAAATCGATGGTACGGTTGAATTGGAAGATTCTAAATCAAAAATCATTATCCGTATTGAACCAAACGATGGTTCTGCGCCGGTTGAATATGCGGTGCCAAAAGGTACAAACTTGCTTGTGCGCAGTGGCGATATCGTGCGCAAGGCGGATAAATTGGTCGATGGTGATCCGGTTCCACAAGACATCTTGCGTATCTTGGGTCAAAAAGAATTGGCACAATTTATGGTCGAACAAGTCCAACAAGTTTATCGCTTACAGGGTGTGTCAATCAACGACAAACATATCGAAATTCTTATCCGCGAAATGACGCGTCGTGTTGAAATCACAAACCCAGGTGATACAGGATTCTTGATGGGCCAAGTTGTTGACCGTGTTGATTTCGAAGAAGAAAATGCGCGTGTTGCACATGATGGTGGACGTGTGGCCGAAGCGTCACAAATCTTGGTCGGTTTGACCCGTGCATCATTGACATCACGTTCATTTATTTCGAACGCATCGTTCCAACAGACAACCAAGGTTTTGGTTGATGCGGCGATTTCTGGTTCAACCGATAAATTGGTCGGTATCAATGAAAACTTGATTGTTGGTCGTCTGATTCCAATTGGCACTGGCGCATACGTACGTCGTGTTCGTGAAATTGCCAAGGAAGAAGAAAAGGCTGAAAAGTTGGCACGCGAAGGTGGCAACCAACAACAGTTGTTGGACATCTAAAGTAAAAATAAACGGTGCCCGGCCGTTATCGGTCGGGCATATTTTATGGAAAAAATATGAACGAAATACCTGCGATTTTTTGTGACATTGATGGTGTGGTTGCTCATAAATGGGCGATTGCAGATTATGACCGTTTTGGTGAACCAAACGAAAATATGATTCGGATTTTGGAAACACTGGGTCGTGATTTTACAATCGTTTTCATCACGGGTCGTTGGGCAATGGGCCAAGAAAAAGTTGATGCATTTATAGACGGTCTGTTGCCGAATATCAAGAAACGCGTTTTTTGTAAGCCACATACGTACCCCGGCACAACCGCAGAGTTCAAGTTGGAAATAGTCAAGAATTTAGAAGCCGAAGGATTCAAGTTCTATATCGGGTTTGACGACTTTACACCAGTGGTTGGATTGTTACATAATCACGGAATGTTTGTCGCCCAGGTCGTATCGAATTAAAGTTTTCCTTGCAAAACAAGAATATTTCTATAAAATATCAATCGACAAAAAAAGGATAGAAAAATGGCAACGCCAAAAAGTAAAACAAGTAAAGCACGCAGCGCACAACGTCGCAGCCATGACGCATTATCAGTAATGCCATGCGGTGTTTGCAAAAAATGTGGCGAAAAGAAACGTCCACATCATATTTGCCCGGCTTGTGGTGCGAAATAATAAACAAACGCATTTAACGGCAGAATGGGCGCGTTTGTGCCTTTCTGCCATTTTTTATTAAATACAACTATGCAAGACAACGAAAAACAGATTATCGCAATTGACGCAATGAGTGGGGATAAAGGTCCCCGCGCTGTGTTTGGTGGTATCAATCAATACTTGTACCAAAATGGCGAAGAACACATATTCTTTCGCGTGTTCGGTGCATCGCGTGCGTTGCGTAAGTTGTTGTCGAAATATCCACGTGTTGCGCGCAATTGTGAAATTATTGATGCACCTGATGTGATTCATGGAACAGATAAAATTCGTGAAGTATTGCGTCATGCGCAAAATACGTCAATGTATATGGCGATTAAAGACGTGCGTGAGGGTAACAGTGCCGCCGTCATCAGTGCGGGTAATACCGGTGTTTTAATGTCGTTGTCGAAACTTGCATTAAAAACAATCGATGGTATTTCACGTCCGGCAATTACAACAATGTTGCCAAGTGGCGCGGGTGACGCACGTGTTGTTATGCTGGATTTGGGCGCAAATGTTCAATGTGATGCGGAAAATCTTTTTGACTTTACCGTATTGGGCAGTGTGTATGCCGAAGTTATTGGTAAAATGCCAAAACCAAAACTGGGCGTGTTGAATATCGGCGAAGAAGAAACCAAGGGTAATGAAACACTGCAACGCCTTAATCACGTGCTGACAGAAAACAAAGATAAATTGCCATACGAATATATCGGTTTTGTTGAGGCAAATGATATTTCCGCCGGTGTGGTCCAGGTTGTTGTGACCGATGGATTTACGGGTAATGTCGTTCTTAAAACGGTGGAGGGTACCGCAAAACTTATCAAGCGTGTCATCGTTGAAAATTTCAGAAAATCTATATTGGCGATAATTGGTGGATTTTTCTTGGTACACGTGTTTAAGCGTCTTAAACATAAAATTGATCCACGTTCATATGCGGGCGCAACATTTTTGGGTTTAAATGGTTTTTCATTCAAGACACATGGAAACAGTGATGCGCTGGCATTTGCAAATGCGATTAAATATGCCGCTGATTTTACACATTCTGATTTGAACGGTTTGATTAAAAAGCGTGCCGAAGATGTTGCAGATATTCGCGCACAATTACAAACCGAAGAATAAGAATCGTACAAAGTTCAGATAAAACGATGCCGACAATTTACATTGGAGGCATCGTTTTGTTTATATACAGATGATTTTTTATTGGTAAGAAATATATGTGTGTGATATAATTCCTGTGTTTAGATTTATCGAGATAACAATGGTGAAATACCTCATTGCTGTTGGTTTTGCTTTGTGTTCAATGTCTGTGAATGCATCGGAATTAATGGATGCTGTTGCAAGTGTGCGCGATGCATGTGTTGGTATATCAAATGAAATGAACGATATGAAACAATTGGCTGGTATAAATACCACAATAACTGGTGTTGGAACAGTTGCCGCTGGTGTCGCACTGGGAACAGGTATCGCCAAAGCAAACGTTGATAAGAAAGCGGACGAAATGGAAGAATTAATTGCAGAATTGGACGCAAGTGGCGCAAAAGAAATCAAAACTAAAGAAGAGTTATACGGTGTCTTGGCCGATTTGTTCACAGAAACTGGCACGCATGAAGGTCTTGAATTAGCATCCAGTTTGCGTAAAAAACAACAAGAATTAACAGATAAATCGAAAAGGTTGGGAAATTGGCGTACTGGCACAATGGCTGGGGCGGCGGCTACAAATATTGCAGGTGCAATTGTTGCGGGGACAAACCATGTAAAGGGTGATTTGCAAATGCAAATAAAAGATTGTATTACAGCGACTAAAACACTTGCTAATGTCTTTATGCAGGCGCGTATAAATGGTGATACAGATATAACAGAGCAGGCACAGGCAGAAAAAATAATATCATCTTGTTCAGAATGGGAAACAGTTGATTTGTCTAAAATAGATAATCGTGCACGTGGTGCGACCATATCTAGCGCAATTGGTGCAACAACGGGTATTGCGGGAACAATAGCATCAGCAAAAGCAAATTCTGATAAGATACGAGAAGATAATAGCATAGAAGGTAAAGAGAAAGAGAAAAAACTAAACACTGCATCAAATATATTTGCGGGAACAACGACCGTTGCATCAGGTACGGCGATGGTATTTAACGCTACACAAATAGGGGCGATTAAACGAGCAGTAAGCGTTGCCGATGCGTGCGAGGGGGCGCTTAAATAAAATGAAAAAATTTATGTTTTTATTTTTGTCGTTGACCTGTTTTTGTTTGTCTTGTCCAGCAGAAGTTTTGGGTCCTGTTGTTGTGGGTACCGCAGTACGTAAGTTAGAAGATAAAGCTGTTGCTCGCAAAAAGACGATAGTTGATGATTTGATGGTATTACAAGTCGGCGATCAAGTTTTTTATGTGAAAGATTTAGACTTACTTGAAGATTTAGTTTCATCTGGTCAAGATATGTGTTTTGAATATGGAAATGATTTAGTCGGCGAAATAAATAATTTGTACCATGTGCTGTATGATGCCTGTGTCGCCGGTAGGGCAAGATTACGAGAACAGATTAATACTAGTGCAGATGTGTCGAATATTAAAAAAGGAACATTTACCGCATTGCAGGCAATCAGAAGATTACAATCAAGCGAGAAATTACACAATATAACAAATCAAGAATATGATTATAAATCTATGTTGGTTAATTGCTTGTTGGACAAAGAGTTATTAACCAGAGCATTACAGAAAACAAATCAAGATGTATATGATTATCGCTTGGGTTATGATATGGACAGTTGTATTAAATCTGTCACAGTAAATAAAAATGCTATGTGCAGTCGGTCTGATCTTTTTGTTCCAGATAGCAGTTGTTTGGATAATATGA
>Ga0310690_10001192_pt1 | contig 47620 bp, 64 predicted proteins | sample AusTroGonzalo_MG_2_FD_207661 | JGI IMG/M metagenome (GOLD analysis project Ga0310690, IMG submission 207661) | Bovine rumen microbial communities from tropical cattle in Woodstock, Queensland, Australia - Gonzalo_04 (v2) (version 2) | ecosystem: Host-associated > Mammals > Digestive system >... | reverse complement strand
TAACAAACATGAAGGACGATATAAAAGCAAATATTCTGAAAGAACCTTAAAGCAAGTAGATAACAGTATGGACACTTTAAAACAAGTATTTCTTGAACGCAATATTAAAGAAAATACTATAAAAGGTTATGTTGCTACAATGTATCACTGGTTTGAACAATTTGGGGACAAATACAATACAATTCAGGAAGTCATTGATTTTTATATCTCAGAAGAAGACGAAAGAATCCCTATGCGTGAGAGAACCATCAAATCAGACTTATTGAAATTCCGTGAATATCTAATAAATTGTGAAAGCATGACCAGTTCCAAAAGCATAATGTCATATTACAGCAAATTAACTGCGGTTCTAAGACATTTCGGTTTGGAAATTCCATCATTACCTAAGGCCAAATTGGAGAAAGGGTATGTGTCTAATTATAATGATTTGCCAACTCATGACATGATACGAACTGCATGTGAGCAATCCCCTGATGTTTTAAAAGCAGTTATATTATTCATGTCCAGCAGTGGCAGTGCCAAAGCTGAAACTTTAAGCATAACTGTGGGAATGTTCCTTGAAGGTTGCGGAGAGTATCTTACACAAATGCCAACACCAAATAATATTAACCAATGCCTTGAAGAGTTAAAAGACCGACATGACATTGTCCCATTAATTTATTTACGCCGTATTAAAACGGACAAATGGTATTTCACATGTTGCAGTCCTGAGGCCAGTTATTATATTGTAAAATATTTGAATAGTAATGTAGAATTAAAATGGGATGACCAATTATTCCCATTTGGGAGCAGTTTATTATTAACCAGATTCCAAGAGATTAATGACAGGAACAACTGGGGCAAGGTTGGGAAATATCGTAGGTTCAGAGGGCATGTGTTGAGGAAGTTCATGGCCAGTAATATTGGTTTGCCAAGGGATCAGGTTGATAGTTTTCAAGGCCGTAGTAAAGATATGATTCAGGAAGCTTATTTTAAACAAGACCCTAAACAATTAAAGAAAATCTATATGGGTGCTATGCATAGGGTTATGATTTATGATAACTGGGGACATGACATTAGCGATAGCGAACCTTTTAATGATGTTCCTGTTGTTAGTGAACCTGCTGTAATTGAGGAGCCAGTTGCCGAAATCTCTCCTGAAGATGAAGTTATTGAAACTCAAATTGCTGAATCTTCAAATGAAGATAATAGTATGAGCATTGCTGATGAATTATTGAAATATAGTCAATTGCAGAAAGATGGATTTTTAACAATGGATGAATTTAATAAAATCAAATCTAAGTTATTGGAGGAGCTTTAATGAGTGTAAATGAGGAATGCTCGAATATTTGTGCTAATTGTAAACATTCGGAAAGAGTAGATTCTGATTCAGTATGGTGTTATAAAGAGCAACTTTTTTTCAGATTACATAGGAAAGCGTGTGATGAATATGAGTGATAATAGGTACAGATTAGTGTATGGAGAGACACATGATTCCGTACATATCAGTGATGATGAAACAAGAAGAAGATTTTATAGCCTTTTAAGTGCAATTGATGAACTTAACTTGCAAAATGAGATTATAGGCGCAATGCTTCATTTCCTCAAAGAAAATGGCAATGAACTAATACGTGTTGAAAATAACAATGACGTAAGATGGGTCGTGACAACTCCTGAAAATATTATGGGCTATACTGGTGAAGTAGACATTAAAACTTATGATGAATATATTGAATCAATCAAGAAAAAATAATCTTATTTTAACTCCTTTTTTTTTCTTGTTACAATAGTAACAATGAACTCATAAACATTAACACTATGAATTCAGCGAATGAGAAACTCAGAACAATACGCAAAACAAAAGCAACAATAACAAAAAAATACCAACGAACACGACTCAGATTAGAAGACAAATATGCCCACGACATGAGCGTCCTCGACAAGGAAGAAGAAGACCTCCTACAACAATTCAATGATATACCAGTCAAGGAAATCTACAAGAACACATCCAAGGTGTATCGTAAGAAGCCGTTGCTTGTTGAGGCTTATCAGACTGACCATGAGCAGGAAATCATCACATTGAATGGTCCTGTAACTGCACATGTCGGAGATTACATTCTCAAAGATGCTAAGGGTAGGGAGTATCCTTGTGATCGTGAAGTTTTTGAGGAAACCTATGAAGAGGTGGAATAAATATGGAAGAGTCAAAGATTATTTTCAGATTAGTTCCATGTGAGTATGTGGATGAACCGGTTATATTATGCAATAGGGAAACTATGAAGATGTTGGAGGATAAGGTGAAGAATTCTCAGGTTAATCATGTTGGATTTACTATTCTCAACGAGGAGGGATTTGAATGACTGTTAAAATGGATAAATACGAACTTGTTGAAGGAACTTACTATTCAAGAAGCGGAAAATCATTCGGAATACGAGATAATCGATTATATGAAGTAATCATTACATTTGATACTAACAGCAAAGAAGCGAATGAAAAATTCGCCCGAATGATATTAGATGAGTTGAATACTGGAAAATATGAAGGTGATTTTAATGACTGAGGCACATGCGGATGTATGGCAGCATATAATCGAAGACCATCATAACCATCGCAAAAAGATGATTGAACTGAACTTAGACATAACCGAAGCAATGACAAATTATCTCTCAACTGTCGGTGAAACAAAGGATTTCACTATCAGATTCGAGGATGACGGCAGGATAACATTAACCTGTCAAGGCGACCTCTTCGACCTTGAACAGATAGGTGATTTCTGTGACGTATTCAATCTCAAACTCATAATCAACAATCGTGTAGTCGTAGAGAATCATCTCGATGACAGTACAGAAGTCCGCACAAAATACCTGTTCTTCACTCAAAGATTACATGAAAAAATGGAGGATAAAGCATGAAGCAGAGCATATTGAATGAATTGATTGAGAAAGCAAAATCAGAGGACAAAGCAGTTCAATTAATAACTTCCAATCCAACAAATGAGTTCGCAATCATCGAACCTACACATAAAGTTCTCTATAATGAACATGACATTATCAGATGTGATGATACATTAATTGATTTGAATTTCATAGCAGCTGCAATGATTATCCCAAACAAAAGAGAAAGGGAAGAGGAAAGAAAAAAACTATACGTACTAAATGAAAAAGGAAGGAGATAAAGTGACATTTCAAGTGGAATTAACAGACCATAAAATATTAAAAGAAGCATTCGAAAGCATAGCAAAAATAACAGATGAAATCGTACTGGAATGCACCAGTGAATCAATCCAGTTAAACGCATTGGACAAATCACATATAACATTCATAACAATGGAGCTCGACAAGACATTATTCGACACATACCAATGCGACACTCCAGAGAAAATATTCATTGATGCGAATGATTTCATGAAAATGCTGAAAAAAGCAAATACAAGTGAAATATTACAACTCAATATAGATGAGACTGGATTACTCATAACATTGAAAGGGGATGCTGTAAGGAAATTCAAAATCCAATTCATAGATTTCGAATATAATTCACCACAACCCCCAATGATTGAAACACCATGCAATATAACAATACCATCCAAGCTATTGAAGGAGTACATTAATGACATGTCCGACTTCAATGACAAATTAACATTCCAAGTCGATGAAAACTACCTTAAAATATTAGCAGACGGCCAGATAGGAAATGCAACCATTGAATACCTGCACGGTGAACATATCAGTGAATTTGCACAGTCACATTTCTCCACTCCAAAACTTCAGGAGATATTATCATCAAGCAAATTCAGTGAATCCTGCAAACTCGGAATAGGCAATGACATGCCATTAATATTAAGAATGGATTTAGTGACAGGAGATGGATATCTGTCATTCTTATTGGCTCCACGCCTCGAAGAAGAATAATTGATATTTATGTTGACCATTTTAATGAACTATATATTTGTATTTAGCGTTGGAGTACTCGCAGGCACACTCTGTGCCTACGAGTTATTCCAAGAACAGTTACGGAAAGAACTGAATGCTCAATTACTCTACTATTTAATGCATAATTTTTACAAGGAGGGGGAATGTGATGGCCGAAATACCAAAATCAATACACACTAAATTCGGAAATGCAAGCATAAATAAGAATGGATATTATGCTATTCATTCTAATGAAAAGGGGAATAAGGGCAAAAGGCTCCATAGGTTGATTTTTGAAGATTTTTATAATATAAACTTGAATGAAGAATTTCCTGACGGGATAGTTATTCACCATCTCAATGGAGATAAAACTTGTAATGAAATATGGAATCTTGTCCCAATGACAAATTCAGAACATTCAAGCATACATAAGTTTCCACATACTGAAGAAACTAAAAAGAAAATAAGTGAAGCTCATAAAGGTAAAAAAATGGGGAAAAACACAATGAAGACTCTAATCAATAAAAGCAAAGCTCTTAATACAACAGGGTATTTTAGAGTTATCATAGTTAATAAACCTGGTGCGAAGCAGGGTTTTTTATGGGCTTACAATTATTATTGTGGAAACAATTATTATAAAAAAATCACAAGCACTTCATTAAAGAAACTCAAAGAAAAAGTTATTGCAAGAGGTTTTGAGTGGTTTGTTATTAATGCTGAAAAAGCGTTCAAAACATGTGCTGAATATAATTATAATTATGAGGAGCTTGTTTGATGTTTATTGAAATAGACGATCGTGAAAAAAAATCACGAATTAAAAATGCAATTGAATACTTTGAGGAACAGGGAGACCAAGTAAAGGTATCTCATTTAGAAATAGGTGATTATATTATTAATCACCAAGTAGTGTTTGAATTTAAAACGCTTGCAGATTTTGTTAAATCTGTAAAAGACCGCAGAGTATTTAATCAAGCCGTAGACCAATCAATAAATTTCCCATTTCATTTTATTGTTGTTGTATCGACTGATAGACAAAGAAGAACATATTTTAATAAATTAATTCATAGCGGATGGAAAGGAGGGTATTTTGATGAAGACCAATATATTGGTTCTCTCAGCCGATTAAACACATATACTACAGTAATCCAAGCCGATTATGAGTTAATGGCATTCAAATATATGAGAGCACAAGCAAGGAAATGCCTCGACAATAAGCATGTCGTCAAACGATTAGAAACAAAAACAGATAATCCAGCATTCAACTGGTTAATGAACATCAAGCACATCAGCGACAACACTGCCGAACTATTAGTCGACAACTTCAACTTATACGACTTAGACAGTCTGTACAATTTGGATTATAATAAAATGCAACAAGTGAAAGGGATAGGTCAGGAAACTGCGAGGATAGTGATGAAATCAATTAAAAGACAAGGACACAGATAACATGGTGGTAAAAGTGAACATATCAAATTCAACAACATTCGACATCAGGTCGACAATGAAATATGCAATCGATGAATTAAAAGACCCTGATAATCATGTATTAAGCATACAATTAGATTACAGAGACCATAATACAATATTCTACCTCAATAAGGTGGATGAAATCAATTTCGAGAAGGATTATATGGAAATCAGACAAGGCAATGACACTCGTGCATTCTTCAAGTATGATAATATCTTGGAGTATTGTTTGATTAATGCGGAAGAGGTTATTGATTTGGGGGCTGCAGCTTGATACCAATTCAAGAGGGACATTCATATGCGTGCAGATGCATACCAGAACCAATAATAATAAGTGATAATATGAAGAAAGAACCGGATTACTATGCAGGTGACGGACTGTCACCGATAGGTGCAATGAAACAAGGATTAATCAGTCAAGACGAATACATTGGTTTCCTAAAAGGCAACATCATAAAATATGTCATACGTGCAGGCAAAAAGGATGATGCAGTCAAAGACCTGCAAAAAGCAAAAGACTACATCAACTTCTACATGGACATATTCACAATGACCTCCGAGGAACAAGCCGAATTAAATAAAGAATTAATCTCATTAACTCCAGATACCGAAGACAATGACCATGTCTTGGACGCATTAACCTACAACGACACATACGTCAAACTTGGAGATGTAATCGAAAAGGAGGAAGACAATGGTTAATATCTGTGGAAAATGCCAATCCTACACCCGAACCGAAACCACCAACACAGGATTATACTATCATTACTGCTGCAAGGTGGATGAAATATTTGATCAGGAACCCCAAGCCGAAGGCGAACCTTCAAATGTACCCACATTAAAAGTGAAATTCAACGACCCAGCATGCGAACACTACCAGAAGAGGAGATAACCAATGTACGAATTACTCAAATTCCACAAGAAATACTACGACAAAATCATATCCGGAGACAAAACCCAAACAATCCGTAAACACAATAAGAAATTCAAGGACAATCAAATAATCAAAGCAATCTTCCCAGGAACCACCCAAGAATGCTACCTGCAAGTAACTGGTTCAGGTTACAAACAATTCAAATACTTGAATGATGAAGACGCTGAACTCGAAGGATGTAAGGATGTCAAAGAATTGAAATCCGAACTATTAGACATATACCCATTACTCGATGCAATGACCCGTATATACTTTATCAGGTTCAAAGTGGTTGATATGAATGTATAAAAAGACACTAACCTACGTCTACAATTGCATGTACGGTGTCAGATGCTACAAACGAGAAGACATCGAACGAATAGTAAAGGAAGTCGTTGACGAAAACCCAGATGAAACAAGCCACGTCAAATTAGGCGTAAAAGCTAAGAGAAGAATACAAGGAGAACTATGACAATAATAGTAACCATTAAAACCGATAATAAAATCATAATCGGAACCGATAAAAGGATAATCGAAGGAGATACGATAATCTCTGAGGATGCATCAAAGATATTAATCAAGGAACTCCTAATCGACCGGCCAGATGCCCTAATCGATTATGATGAATTCCTCATAGCATTCAGCGGAGTATACAGTCTATACGAACTATTAAAAACCTATACTCCCCCACGAATGGGCAGTAAAGATACATTCCAAGAATACCTATACAAGAAACTGGTTCCAGACCTGAATAAATACTTAGAGAAATATAATTTCATCTCGGACTATCACGGCCAATCCGGTGTTGACTGGGAACTGATAATCGCATACCATAACCAATTATTCCTCGTCGAATACAACCTTGGAATATGTGAAATAGAAACCCCATATTATGCCACTGGCTCACCAAGAGACATAGCATTAGGCAGCCTATACACTACCAATCTCAAAAAGCATCCGGTTGAAATCAACATGGTAAAAACTGCAATACAGGCATGTGCAGCACACAATACAACATGTAACAATGAAATGGAGATATATTCTATACATGAAACAGGGCAGATAACAAAGATAAAATGAGGCATTATCATGAGTGAAAGAGACATCGCATACCTGCTGAACCTATATGAAAACAATTCATCCTATGATAACAACTATGTACCCGGAGAGAAACGAAGCAGAGAACATAACCTGAAACGCAAACGTGAAGAAAAACGAAAAAACCGGCACTTAATCTTCGATGAATTACTCCTTGAAACGAAGACATTGATATTCACACCGGACCAGAAAAAGATAATCCGATATTTCATCGATGACTTCAACAATGACTTCCAATACCTCCACCGTCGAGCAAGCGAGGAATGTATAATCTTGGCATTCATGTTCTTTTTGAAGAAGCTTGAAACCCCAGAGATAAGACTCGAACAGTACCGTGTCTTCAAGAAGTATGGTCTGACAGATCATGTTTTCGAATTAATCATTTGCAGATTGACCTTGAAGATTATGCAACGTACACCAATAAGGCCACGGCAGTATACTAAGGATAATCATGAAATCCTTATAAGGGAGGGTAAAAGATGATGACTCCATTATTATATATAGATGAGGATTGCAGCCCCGTCCCTGAAGTGTACCGGTTAATCAATGCTATAACTGATTACTTCAGCCAACAGGAATATGGTGATGTTGATTTAACAGTTACAAATAATGAATGGAGGGATATTCCTGGTCTGCCGGGATGCCGTGAAAGAATAGACACTACATTCCCATTGATTCAACTGGCCAAAATGGAAGTTAAAAAGGATAAAATAATATTCACGGAACATGATGATACAGTACATTCCATTAACATCAGTGATGATTTCTTTTATACTTTAGAGGAGGATGATTGAAAATGGTCAGGATAATCTGCGGAGAAGTGGATGCGAAAGACCCTGATGGGATGATAGATATCATGGAACGGACAAGCAATCTCATATTTAATCTATCATTGCTTGATTTGGATGGTGGGATAAGAGTATATCATGACGGGAGACTCGCAAATGATTACCTTGAAAAGTTCCTTGGAAAGAGTTTTTATTGCAAGGAAATCCGGATAAACATAACCGGTTGGTTCCACACCAAATATAAATTAGTCATTGAAGTGAAAGAAGATTATACATTCATCAATATAGTATATAATTAATTCTTTTCTTTTTTTAACAACTCCTTATATACCCATACGGGTATAAGTATACACTGAATGTTATGAGGAAAGCCTAATAGACTAATAAGAAGAAAGATGTGCAAAGAAGAATTAGACCTGGATGATTCTGAAGAAATCGAAAACACTGACAAATGCCCAGAATGTCAGACACTGACCATCAAACTCAGTGACGACAAGAGCTACGAATACTGCACCCAATGCGGATTAATAACAAGGGCAAGCATAACATATGCAGCAGGACTCAGAATCGACCTACCCTACGGGATAATAATAATGTGACTCTTACCATTTTTTTCTTCATTTAAAGACCTCGAACGGAGATTTGGGGGAGGCGGAAAATAATTCGTCACTCCCCCAATAGACCCTCCGTCAACCATGCTATGGAGAACATAGCCATGATTTTTCCAAATTTCAAGTTAGATTATCCATGTCAATAATGGCTGGTGTTAAAAGGGATTTCATCATCCCCCATAGCATTCCACTACTTTTTTAAACTATTTTTTTTAGGAGTTAACTCATATGACAGACAACAACTATATCGGAAACGGTACCACAATAGGAAAATTCATATTAATACCTTTTGCCGGATGGATCATAGGTACAGCAGCGGCAAAAGGATTTGACTTAGGAGTAGATGCCCAAACATTAGCAGAAGTGATAGGCGTATTATTAGGTCTTGCATATTCATACCTTGATGCCAAATATCCAAACACATTCAACTTCCTGGGCAACAACAATGATGATGCACCTGGCATCACAACAGATGAACAAATCCAGCCAATCGGGGAAGATGATGAAGATGATGTCTACTAAACATGAAGAAGACAACATCATAGAAGACATAGACCCCGCAGGTGAATACGAACAAGGTGAGGAATAATGCCCACTCAAGACCACCCAGGATGCATCCATGAAGAACGATTCGCAAACATCGAAAAAGACATCGCAGAACTCAAAGCAAGAATGGACAACAAAAAAGAAGACATTCACGACATCAACAAAGAATTAGCATATGACAGACAACAACAAATGGAACTAATCGAAAAAGTAACCGAAGTAACTGTACTCCTTAAAACAGGACAACAACAAAGAGAAGACAACAATAAAAAAATGGATGACCTCGAAAAAAAAGTTGATAACTTACAAACAGAATTGTCCGATACAAAAACTCAATTAACCGATTTTGTAGCATCACAAAGAAGTTTCAGAAATACAGTTGCCATTGGAGCCCCAATAATAATCTCGATTATTGTTGGAGTAATATTCAAATTTATATAATTTTGACCAATTGGCCATTTGGCCAATTGACTTCATAGGGACAATTGTCTCTTATTGACCAATTGGACAAAATCATCTAAAATGATTGAAGTGATGTAGATAGCATGGCACGAAAAAATCTAATTGAATCAAGTGACCATTTTGATGAAATAGTCGAACGATTAGCACGAAATGAAACTGGGAAAGAGGTGTCTGCTTGGTTGGAAAACACATATGATGAAGTGATATCTCCAAGGACATTGAACCGTTACAAATCCCAGAAAATCAAAATCGAATCACGTGTCGAAGCTGAACTTAACCGTAGGGCTGAACTCAAAAAAGAGGAAGCTAAACGGAAAAAACTTCGAAAGGCGAATCATGAGAAATTAGATGATGTGTCTGATGATAGTATTCAAAGGCAAGCGGATATTAATGAGAATGCTGAGGAAGCAGTTAGGACAGTTTCAGAAACTATTGCACATAATATGCGTGGTGTTGCAAAGGTTGCTGCAGATTTCCCAGCAATGTTTGAAAAAGCACAAAGGGATGCAATGGACCCTGACAGTAATGTCACCAGTAAAGATGTTGCACGCATAGCCTTAGATGCTAATAAATTATTCAATGATTACTTCAAAGATACAGGTCCTGATGTTGAAGTCAATGTCAATAATGAAGTAATCGGTTTATCTGATTCAATTGAGGCAAGTAGGCAGAAGTATGTCAAATGGAAAGAGGAACAGCTCAAAAAGAAGAAAGAATAAGAACTATTTCCATTTCGGCGAATGGGGAATGACCTCCCTCGATTTTATTTTCTGCAGTGATGCCTGGATAAACATTGCCTACGGTTCAGTCAGGTCCGGTAAGACGATCGCCTGCAATGCAAGATGGATTGAATTCGTAACCAAATCAGATAGTGACGAATTCCTCATATCAGGTAAGACCTCACAATCACTTAAACGTAATGTCATCAAGCCATTAATAGCTATGATGAACACCGACAACATTGATTATGATTACCGGCAGCATGACGGTGAACTAATCATCGAAGACAAAACCTGTTACTGCATGGGTTTCAATGATGAGAAAGCCGTTGATGTAATTGCAGGTATGACCGTTGGTGGATGGTTGGCAGATGAGATTGCACGTTGTCCGAAATCTGCAGTTGAAATGGCAATCAGCCGTTGCAGTGAAATCAATGCGAAAATGTTCTGGAACACCAACCCAGACAGTCCTTATCATTATATTTTCACTAATTACATTAACAATCACGAACTTTTAGATGCTGGTACAGTCAAGACTTGGAAATTCCTCTTGGATGACAATCCGAACCTCCCACCAGAATATGTGGAAGAACTGAAACGTGTAAATCAGAAATCGGAAGTCTTTTACAAGAGGAATATTCTTGGCGAATGGGTTATCGCTGAAGGTGCAATCTATGACATGTTCGATACACAGAATAATGTCTTTAGTTGGAATTATCTGAAAGATGAATTCCCGGATAATCAACGTATACATGAAATCAACTTATGCTGCGACTACGGAGTCAGCACTGTGACAACTTTTGGAGTCATGGGGATACATCGTGATATCAATGAAGGCAACACATACTACCTACTCGAAGAAACCTACTATGATAAAGAAGATATCGGCGTAGCACAATCCGATTCAGAGAGAGTAGATGACATTGTAATGCTCCAGGACAAATACGGCCTCGACAATAATAATGCAATATACCTCCCCCATGATGCAGCAAGTCTAAAGACAGCATGTCAAAAAGACCCACGAATCAAAGTCAAAGTCAAAACCTACGCACCAGACACCTATGAAGATATCAAGAAAACCCAAGACCTATTCAATAATAACAAGTTCATGATACACCAAGACTGCACCAACAGTATCAGTCAAGCTCAAACTTATAGTTGGGATAAGAAAGCCCAACAACGTGGCGAAGACAAGCCATTAAAACTAAATGACCACTGCCCCGACATGTGGAGAGGCGGATTATACGGTCCAACTAATATAACAACAAACGCAACACCATTAGGTGTCATATACTTTTAGGAGAAACTTAACATGTTAGATAACTTTCGTATGAACATCAAATCAAGATTCCGCAACGCCGTAATGCCGGTATTACGGAAACCCTATTCTGACAGTTTGTTCCAACAGTATGTTCATGATTACAATTTCATTTTCAATGCGGTTAACAAGTCTGCGGGACAATATAGTTTCTTCAGACAAGCGCAGGAGAACCCATATGTCTATGCCTGCGTAAACGCAATATCAGATACATTCTTGATTAATGGTTTTAAAATCAATAACCCGGATGATTTCCATGTGAATGTCAACAATGTAAGATATTTGACTAATCTCTTTAATCATCCGGAAGCGAATGACTCAAGCCTGACATTTCCCGTTTTCATCAAGCAAATCGTGAACAGTCAGGAATTAGTAGGTGACACATTCATTGAAGTCAACTATGAGAAATTCGATTACGACCATAACACTTATCATATAATCAACGGACTGCAGTATGTACCTGCAAGCTTATTGAAATGGTATGATGACACTGAACAATACGGCTTCAGGAACAATCCAAGACTAAGATATGAACCTGATGAACTGATTCATATCTATGAACCAGGGATTGATTTTCGTGAAAGTAAGTTCGGTGAATCCAAACTTGAAAAGATACAGAAACCTTTATTGATGATGTTTCTTGGATTGGATTACAATCAAAAACTCATGGAGAATGAAGGTATAGATCCAACCGCAATATTATCATTCGATAAGGACATTGACCCAGACCAATTCAACGTCGAATTAATGCGATTACAATCAATGATAAAATCACAAGTACACAGGCACGGCGGAATGTTAGCCGTTAAAGGCGCAACCTACCAATCCGCCAACCTCAACAACCGCGACATGGACTATGTCAACATGATGAACATGTGCCGTGACATGATAATCAGCCTATTCAGAGTACCACCATCAATTGTTGGTATTATCGAAACCGCAAACCTCGGCTCCGGTAATGGTGAAGCACAAAAGGAACAGTTCAAAAATGTGATGAATGCTAAAGCCAAATTCTACGAAGCTGGATTCAACAAAACCCTTGGCCGTAACGGTTTCAATGAAGTCTTTGAATTCAACGAGATAGATATTGAAGATGAACTGAAACGTGCCAATATTGAATCAATACAAGTCCGTGACGGAGTACGAACCGTTAATGAAGTCCGTAAAGGATATGGATGGGAACCGGTTGACTGGGGAGACTACCCAATCAACAATGATAATCTTGATGTCATGACCGATGAGTTGGGAATGAAAAGCTTAGACTATAATAAACGATACAAGAATAACTTATATAAATCTGGAATACTTGAAAATTGGATGTTCTGAACATGTATAATGAATTATATATCCCGAACATGAAACGATTGACTCGCGGAGAACAGGAATACCTCCGCGCAATACTTTCTGGGGTAGACAATCAATTGATGACAACCGCTGAATGGTTAGGCACTGATGAAGCTAAGATATTCTTCAGGACCCGTCAGGCGGAAATCAATGAGTTCTTTGAAAACTCCGGTATCATGGAAGAATTATCCACAATCATCAATTCAAATGTATCTGATAGTGAAAGTCTGATGAGACGCTTCTATCAGGTAGGAACTGCTCTTGGTTATCATGATTTGCATCAGAGATTAGTGTATAGTCCTGCTGACCGTGAAGCATTATACACTTTGACACAGTATAATTTTGATTTGATTCGTGATGTCAATGTTAATATCCGTGAAGGCATCCGTGAAACATTATTCGGTGCGGTTGCAAGTGGGCAAGGTGCGGAGGAAACTACAAGGCAGTTATTGTCTTTGGATTTGAAGCCTTTGCCAATCCGTGATAAGCAAACTGGTGAGATTGTCAGGATGATGTCTACTCGTACACGTGCAAGGATGATTGCAAGAACCGAACATGCCCGAGCAGTCAACACAGGCACATTACAGGCATACGCCAACTACGGTGTTGAGAAGGCTGAAATCATTACTGTCGGTGACAGTGATGTTTGTGATGATTGTTTGGATTTGGAAGATAAGAATCCTTATACTTTGGAGGAGGCGATGAATCTTCTTCCCGCTCATCCTAATTGTTATTCTGTAGATACTCAAGTATTCACAGATAATGGTTGGAAATACTTTTATGATGTAACTGAAGATGACAAGATATTATCATTAAATCCTGAGGATGGCTCTACTGAATTCCTTGATTATGTAAGGACAGTAAGTCATAATTCACATCTTGGATATTTAGTCCATATTCATAATAATGACATTGATTTCTGCGTAACCCTTGACCATGACGTATTCGTATATGAAGATACTGAGTCCAAGTTCATTAAGGCTTATAAGTTACTGGATTCTCGTTATGATTGCGATTTCCTGATTAATCATGAGGATGATTATTATGTCAGCCTGCATGATTGTGATGTTGAATTAACCCCTTATCAGGACATGGTTTATTGTCTGGAATTGCCTAAATATCATACTTTATGGACACGCCGTAACGGCAAGACATCATGGAACGGTAACTGCCGCTGCAGTTATGGTCCAGTTGTTGAAGCTCCAATGCTATTCCCTGAAGATAATCCTGTCGTTATTGATTTAACTCGTATGTAAAAAATGTTACAATAGTAACAATCCAATAACATATATACTACATGGTGAACATGGGGTTTGAATCCTCATCTCATCATACTACGAAAAAAAATTTGGTGGAGGAAAACTCTTCTGTCAATTACAAAAAATTTCAAACAACAAATTCCTCTATACGGATGGCCCATGACTTGGGTCATCTACAAATTTTATGATCATTTCGCTACTTTAAAATGGTTTCCACCTGAATAAGTGGCTAAACTATTCAAAGAATACATTTTCGTCTATATGTATGCAATTTTTTCGTCTCAACCAAAAGAAAAAAATGAGGGAAATAATGTGGGGGAAAAACAAGTTTTTATTTCCTTTTCATGTTTAAAATCACCTCCCCCACCCACTCCTCATTTTTTTCATGGGCCTTTTGACCAAAATCATATCCCTTTGGAGGAATGGATAATGGGTTATGTCATTAAACTGTCCCCAAAAAAATATTCTTCCACGATAAACGTCTACAGAAAACATTTTTTTGCGACTTTGCCCTTCCCGGCATGCAAAAACCCTTTTTGCATCAAAAATTTAGAAGAGGATAAAAATACATAATTGAGCCTCACAATTTTTATGGAAAACACATCTTCTGCAATCCCATACTTTTCATCTCTTTTTATTCTGCTTCGGATGAAAAACATGGGAAAATTATTTCATATAAAACACGTCATTTGGGGGAATGCACCTCCATTTCCCCAATACTCCTCTTCTAAAGATGACATTATCATATGTTCTTTTATAATGATTTTCTTTTTTGAAAAAATACCCTTGTCTTAGCTACGCTAAGATATCATTGATTTTCAAAATGGAAAAATCCATCGCTTTCAACAGCGAAAAGAACAACCCCAGAATATTTTTTAGAATGTGATACAATTGACAAAAACCGAATATCGAGTCTACGGACCACCCATTGAAATGAAATCCTACGGCCTCGAAGAAGACAACACATTAACAATCACCGGTATAGCCTCAACCACCAACAAAGATTATGCTAATGAAATCGTATCACCCGAAGTATTAAAATCATTAGCAGAACAAGCCGTCGGCATCAACATATACCTGGACCACAACCGACACTACGAAGGTGGAATCGGATCCATCACAGACGCATGGATTACCGATAACGAACTATGGGTGAAAGGGAAAATCCTATCCGAATATGCTCCTGGCATCAAGGAACGCCTTGATATCGGAATGAATTTCGGATTCAGTATATCTGGTTTCCCTAAAAAACAACAAACACCTGAAGGCCTCCTGATTGTTGATTATGACTTGAAAGACATTACCTTAACCTATATCCCCATGAACTGGGACACTTACGGTACTGTCGAGTATAAATCTCAGAATCTGATAGCCAGCAATTGTCTGACTGGCGCATGTTATCATATGATAACAAATGATGATGGTGAAACAATGGAAAACAAAGACAATGATAAGTTTGAAGAAGAAATTCCAGAAGAACCAGTAGAAGACAAAGCCATTGGAGATGATGGTGCTGGTTTATCTGAAGCTCAGTTAAATCAAGTCAAAGACGTGATGAATGAGTATAATGCTGAATTTGAACCTCGTATTATCGAGAACCTTAAAGCTGAACTCGAAAACATCTCCGCGGCAGCTGCAACAAAAGCCGCAGAAGAAGTGGCCGAAAAGATAATCGCAGAGTTCAAAGCCACCCAGACAGTCACTGATGAAGAGACTGTTGAGGAAAAGGATTTAACCGAAGAAGAAACCGCCGAAGAAAAAGAAGATGAAGTGATTGGTGAAAACCATGAAGTCATCGAAACCGAAGAAGAAGAGGTGGAAGAGGAAAAATCCGAACCTGGTATAAGCGAACCTGAAACCGATGATGAAACCGAACCGGCCAAAGAAGAAACCTCTGAAGAAGAGGAAGAGGATGAGGAGCTTGATGAAAAATCCATCGAACAAATAGTTCATGATGAAATCGTCAAACAACTCAACGAGAAAAGCTTCATGTCCAAATACGACCAGTTCAAGAAAGAAGAATCCAAGAAAGCTGCCAAGAAATTAGAAGAAAAATCCCAGAATACTATTAAAAGGGATAGTTACGGCAGGAACTTAGATTACATCTAAAATTCAATGTTTTAATCTTTTTTTGTATAGTTTTAAATCCATTTTTTTTCATTTTTACAAGGAGAAAAACTATTCCCCTAAAATAAAATCCAAAGGAGGATAATTTTTATGATATCCATAGAAGACAAAATCTTAGCACAACAGAATTTCAACGTAAAATTCGCTGACGGCGCATTCGACGCTGACGGTAAGTTAAACCCAGCATGGGCTGAACCAGAATTCGAAAACGATTTCTACACCCCAGTCCAAAAAGAACCTGAACTCTTGAAACAGTCAAGAGTCATCACCATGAGAAATCTCATGTATGACTTAGACGACTTAGAAATCGACTTAGACTTCGATGCTCAAAGAGACGGCACAACAGGTGCAAGTACTGGTTTAACCAGCAACGAAACCATACCTAAATTCACACGTAAACAATTACTGGCACAGCCATTACAGGCTATGACCAGCATCAGCAGAAACTTCTTATTGGAAAACATTTCCAAAGAAGAATTCTTATCCATCTACACTTCATATGTTGGTGAACAGACTGGTCCTGCAGTTGAAAGATTCGGTGTATATGCTGATTCCACTGTAGCACGTCAAGGAACCGAAGCAACTGGTTTCACCATGTGCAATGGATTACTTGCACAAGCAAAAGCAATCCAAGCTGACAGCAGCAACCCTGCAGCAGGTTTCGCACCATTAGCATACAGTAACACTGCTCTTGAAGCATTATGCAATGCCATCGAAACCTATATTGACCAAGACGGTAACATGAAAAACGCAAATGCAGTTGTACCACCTCAAATGTACAGTAAAATCGTTAAAGACATTGCTGCACGTGAATCCGACTTCGGTGACGTAGCATTAAAAGATGGTAAAATCCCAATGGTAATGGGTATGGAAGTCAAACAGGACAACATCCTCAGGGAAACCCGTCACGGATGGGACTCTATGAAATTCGATGCCACAACTGGATTGCCAAAAGGCAATGGTTCCAGTGTATCTGATTTAAGATACGCTTTCATCGGTGAACCTTCCAACATCGCATTCGGTATGCTCCACGATATGGAAATCTTAAACCAATGGGATATTGACATCCTTGGTTACAAGGTCGCTGTTGTTGGTAATGTGGATGCTAAAATCCACCGTGACACTGACACTATCGTTTTACCTTATACTAAGAATGCAAAATCTTCCTCATAGATTTTGCACTTAAATTTTTTTTTAATATTTTGGAGCGTGCATAAACCATGACAAGATACAACGATTTAAGTTTAACACAAAAAGGCGATAAAGAAGCCCGTTTCAATGTTCTCGCTGAAGACATTGACGCTGCAGTTGCAGGTGACTCCACCATCGCAGGCAAAGTCGAAGCATTAGAAACTGTAGTCGGCTCCGCGACTGGTGAAGATGCCGGTGGATTAGCAAAAGATATGGCTGATATGCAAGAAGTTGTCGGTGACTCAACTACCGAAGGCACCGTCGTATATGATGTTGCAGATATCAAGGCATACATCGCGGAAATCATTACTGCTAACAGTTTAACCGACCCAAGAGCAAATGCAAACGAGGGCTCTGGTGAAACTTAAAAACCCATAATAAAAATCATTTAATTTTTTTATTATTTTTTTTTCAAAATAAGGGAGGAATTACATTATGTCTTTAATTACTCCTTCAGAATTACGAGATAACCTAATATTGCAGGGAATACCATCAGAGGACTTGGATGACTATGATGCCTTGCAGAAACTGATTGAATTGAAGGTCACCGAAATCATCGGATTAACTGGCCTGCCAATACGACCAGTTGCCCGCAAGCAAATCATAACACAGTTTCATGACGAAACATTCCAAACTGAATGGTACCCTGTAAGTGAAATTCATTCTTTCAAAATCAACGGCAAAACCTTAACAGATGACGATTATGACCTTGATGAAATGGCTGGTATCATTTATCTTAATAGTGTCCATACTGGTCGCCTGGTTATTGAATACATTCACAGATTATCTGGCGAAACTATCGCCGGGAAAATCAACCCATTAATCAGTGACATGATCATGTATCATTTCAAGGATGACGGCAAGGCCCTGACAGGGGAAGTCACAGCCATCAGAGAAATGGACACATCAGTCAACTACGACACCAGTAATAGTCTTGGCGGTCGCATCTATAGTAGGATTGAATCATTGAAACAAGAGCATAATAATTATTCGGCTAAAATCAAATGGTTGTGATACAGGATGGTATATTTCCCCAATGAGGAATTGGAATTATATGAATACACCGAATCATCAACCGAATTCAATTCTTATCTCGAACCGTTGAAGGAATATCATCTCGCAAATACTGTACCTTGTAATTTTCAACCTGCAAGCCCAAACGATTCGCTTCAGGAATTCGGAGAAATCCTAACAGATACTTATAAAGTGATTATTGACTCTGATGTCAATGTCTCTCCGGATATGATTGCCAAGGTCAAAGGAAAACCGGATACTTATGAGATTTCCGGAACTCCTATGGTCAACACTCATTTTGCTCCGACCAGGCACACTAAACTTATTCTCAAAAAACAGCGCAAACCCGTCAAAGTAGTGGAGGGGAGTACATGATTGATATTGAAGTCAAAATCAATCCAAGCTTTCGCAAGAAACTTGACCCACGCATCATCAAGGAATGCGAAGCCATTACTATCCATGACACTACACTCGAGGCGGAGTCCCGTTGCAAGAAAACATGTCCGTTTGAGACTGGGACGTTGATGAGAAGCCATTCAAGCACCATTACTGATGAGCAAGGCGAAGTCAAGGCTGGAGTGAAATATGCAGTTTATGTCATATTCGGGACAAGTAAGATGGAAGCCCGAAACTATCCTCAAGTAGTGGCGAACAGTTTGGCAAGTGAGAATTACATGAGCAGAAAGTTCAAAACAGAATTACACAAAAAGGGATTGCTTGATTAACATGATAAAACCGATACACGCCTTGATTAGGATGCTCCAAGGGAAAATCATCCTCGATGACGGCACCGATGTCAGGATAATCAAAAGAGACTATCCAATCGACAAAACCCCCTGCATAACCATCGACAACAGCGGCGGTACAAGCATCGTAAACAAGCACATCACAAACAAGGATTACCCAATCCCCGTTAATCATCCACAATACGACCCAAACAATCCCAATAAGACAATATCACAACAAGTGATAAGGGAACACAGGCAAATCAGCCTAAACCTGAACGTCTGGTGCGATGATGAACCACAGAGAGATGAAATCACAGAAAAAATATCAACATTATTCTATCAGGTGCAATCAGATCACTACAGATTCTGCCAAAACTACAATAACGGAAACTGCAACTACCTGAACAGTAAATGCAAAGTAACCCCAGATACTGGTAGAGGCATCAAACAACAATGCCCCAAACCCCATGAATATCATTACCGTAACATCTTCATAGCATACGATATAATCCGGGCCACCTTTGACGTTGCACCTGCTTTTATTCTTGATGACTTAACTACTACCCCACCTGTACTAAGAAGCATTATTCGAGTCTCATTCAGCTACTACGAATATTATAACATTGGTGGTGCGGTCAGTGAACATTTAAATGTTGATGAGGAATTATTATGACAAAAAAATCCAAGAAAAATGAAACCTCTGAGAAATTCACACTCGTGGAATTAGTGTCTAATTCCGATTTGCACTACCCACTCATTATAATGAATTTGTCTCGTGCAGGTTTACTCGAACAATACGAAAAAGAAGTTGAAGCTTATGGAAGGTTGGATATTGAACCTTCAATGACATTAGCTGAATTTAATAAGATAATGGAGGCCTAAATTTATGGCACTTACAAAAAGACCTGGAGTATATTTTAATGAATCAACTGAGTATGAACTTCAAGGAAACGGTGGGAAAATCCCAGTCTTCATAGGAAAAACTGGCAATGAAGCCGCAACCGGTTACAAGGTTGATGGAACTCAAATTCAACAGTTCGCAAGTTGGAATGAAGTAAACAGAACAGTTGCTAATGAAGGTATTGGAACAGATACTGATACCAATCCGTTGTTGGCTGTGTTGAAGGATTTCTTCACTGAGGCCGAAGTCAAAGACAGTGGAGACATCGGAATACCTTACATTTACGTTATTGATGTTGGGGATGGAACTGATAAAGATGCATGGCTCGCTGCATTGACAACTGCAAAGACAAAGAAAGACGCTATTGTTGAAGTTTATGTCGGAGCGGAAAACATCTCTGCCCAAGGATACACTCTTTCGGATTTCATCAGTGCTGCATATGGAAGCATCAGTACTGAAACTGCAAACTTGAACCTGAGAACTGCATTCACTACACAGGCCAGTGCAACTGATTCACAATTGATTGCATTGAACCCTTCAAGTGGTGGAATATTGAAATCCCGTATCGGTATCATTGAACCATTATTATTTGGTAAGCATGTTGCAATGATTTGCTGCACACCATACTATCTTGAACCAGGATTCCTTGAATATCGTACTGTTGAACCGGGAACATTCAAGGCAAGAACCGATGCAGAAATAATGGCCTTGCAGAATGCTGGTATCATCTTCGGTGCCGATGAAGTCGTATCAGATTTAACCGTCTGTAGAATCAATCTCTGTACTTCAACCGCATTTGCAAAGAACCCAAGACCAGCCGATGCATTATTCCATGCAAGATTCAACGCAGACCACCTATTACGTGAAGTGTTCAAGGCTGTTTTCGGTCAAGTCAAAGCAAACGAAACCGTATCATATATTGTTAAAAATCAAACCAAAGTCGATGCTGTAATCGATGAGGAAGTCAGGAACGAAAGAATGATTCCATATGATTCCGCAACTGGTAAAGGAACTAAATTGACATTACAGGAATCCGACTCTGAAGCATATGATATGGATCTGGTTGGTCAGATACAAGGTGTCAATGCGACTTATGCTATTCAAGTGAAAGTTCAGATTAAGAATCCTGCCATTAAAGCGGTGGGAAATTAAATGGGGTGATTTAGTATGGCTGATGATGTGAGATATTCACAGGCACAACTGATGTATGGTGATTTGGAAATCGTCTGTGGCGGTTTTAAGGTTACTTTCAAGCAGGACAGTGAAGATTTGACTGCCACTAACAGTACTGTCCCGTATGATGTCAGTCTTGGCAAGGAAACTGTTGAGGCTGAGGCAAGTGATGTTGACCCTGCTCTTCGTAGCACTATTAAGAAATTGTTTAAGGAGAAGGCGAAACTGACTCTTGCGAGTTATGATTTTGAGGAAGCGACCGGCAATCTTGTTGAGGATGATGTATTGTATAATGCATACATTAAAGAGATTGGAAAAGAGGACGCTAATAAACCGTTCAGCATCAAGTTTGGTGCTACTGGTTATAAATAAATTTGATTTTGTTTTTTTGGGCATTTTACCCTTTTTTGAGAGAAGCTCCAATGTTTTAGGGGGCTTCTCTCTATTTTTTATAATTAATTGGAAGATGTGATAATTATGAATCCTGATGAAAAAGCAGCGCAACTGGAAAGGACATTATTGAAGACAAAGTATCCATTGGAATGTGAGGAACTGCCATTGGAAGCGTTAAGTCATGATGAGCAGATTGTTGTGATTAAATGTATGGATAAGGCTGATTTAACTGATGAGGAATTCACATTATTAAAGGCAACTTTGCAGAAGTATCGTGAATACATTACTAAATATAGGCCAAGTGAAACAATTGAAGCGATTGGTCAAACTATTGAGATTATTGAAACGGAACAGGAATTATTGGACATACTTGATGATGAAACCAGTAAATTCCTGAAAGTACATTTAACTTATAATGGTCGAACCCTTGAATTGAACTTCGAAATATTACCAGTAGACGATTCCCGTATAGTCGACTATATGGAAATGAACATAGACCTGTTCAAAGATTACAGTGATGAAGAAAGAGAATTGATATTGAAAGTTCAGGAAGGTGAAGAAGTAACTCCTGAAGAGCAGGCAATTGTTGAGAAATTATCCAAGGAAATCAATGCTTTGGCAGGTCAGGAAAAATCCAAGATGGTTGAAGGTTTCCTTGCAAGTCAATTACGATTACCAAATTCAAGTCAGGATTACAGTAAAAGATTAGAGTTCTGGAAGAAATTCCCATTCCTTGAGAAATGGGCTATCGTCCAGAAAGTGGAGGACAGATTAGGCTTGACTGAAAGGTCTAATGAGAAATTATTTCCAGATGGCTAACAGTTTTTATGGGGAAGTGTATTTCCGTATAAGCAAACATCTTGGATGGTTACCCTCTGAAGTTATTAAGAAGAAATTCAATCCTGATATTAAATTCCTTATTTTCAAATATAGTCAGCAGATACGTGCTGAAATCAAACAGAATGAAGAACTTAAAGAAAAGTTAGATGGAGATTAGATAATGGTTTCATATGAGGAAGTTTTACTCCGTATCCGTGGACAAGACCAGTCCGGTAGTGCTTTTAAAAGTGCTGAGTCAAGAGCAGGTGCATTGAAAACTGCTGTTGGTGGTGCCGTAACTGCCATGTCTGCTTCAATGTTGAGTTATGCTAAATCCGCGGTTGATTCCGCAATGACTGCAGAGCAAGAATGGAATAAATTCGGAAATGCAGTCAACAATACTGGTGGCAACTGGGATAAGCAATCTGATGAAATCAAAGGATGGGTCAGAGAATATTCCAACAATATGGGTCGGAGCGTAGCGGATACAAGGGCTGCAATGACTACTTATATGAACATGGGATTATCTTTTAAGGATTCCCAAGACGCCATGAAAGCCACCAGTAATTATGCAGCACAAATGGGTATGACTCAGGAACAGGCTGCAGGACAATTGCAGAAAGCATTCATGGGCTCTGGTAAAGCTTTGAAATCGTTAGGTTTGGATATTAAAGATTATAAAGATGAAACAACTGGTGCGGTTGACAAGCAAAAATTATTGAATGATGTATTGTCCCGTACTGGTGGTGCTGCAGAGAAATACGCTGATACTAATGCTGCTAAATTTCAAAGATTAAACAATACGATGGCCAGTTTGAAAACTGATTTCGGTGCGGCAATAATGGATGCATTACAGCCATTGATACCGGTTGTGCAAGGTTTCCTAAATGTCATCAACAATGTTCCAGGACCAGTTAAAAGTGTAGGTTTTGCAGCAATAGCATTAGGTGCAGGTATCGGTATCATTGCCGGACCATTAATGTCAGTCATCGGTTTAATGGAAATGTTAGGCATATCATTACCAACCATTGGTGGTTTGATGGGCGTGCTTGGCGGTGAAACTGCCATGTTAACCGGTGAGGAAATCGCATTAGCCGCCGCTCAAGCCGGATTAACAGCAGAGGAAGTAATGGCTGCAGCAGCACATAGTGGAAATATGGCGGCTTTAGCTGCTGAAGGTGCCGCAGCAACAGGTGCAAGCGGCGGATTTTGGGCAATGGCCGCAGCGGAACTGGCAGCATTATGGCCTATACTTGCGATTGCCGCAGCAGTTGCAGCAGTGATTGTTGTCATTGAACAAATTGGTGAATCACTTGGATGGTGGACTGATTTCAGTACAATGTTAGATGCAATCAAAGCAGGTGTTGAAAGACTATGGAGTGCATTCATCAATAGCCCACAAGTTCAAGGAACATTAGCAGCAATTCAAGGAGCATTCCAAGCATTATGGAGTGCATTACAACCAGTATTCCAATGGTTAACTGCCGCATGGAATAACTTGTTTAAGAGTGAAGGTGCTGGCAGTGGTGGTCCTGATGTTGTCAGGCAATTGATTGATTTCTTCGGACAACTTGGATCTATTGCAGGTGATGTTGTCAACACTATCGTCAGGTTCGGTACTGAAGTTTATGCTGCATTATCTCCAATCATTGGACTGGTTTCTAATATTGTTAATATATTCTCTCAAATGTGGAATGGACAAGTTGGCCTTGAGCAAGGCGTTATGATGATACTTGCGAATGTCAGTCAGATTTATGCTACCATTGGTAGGTTGGTTTTACAGATAGGTCAAAGGATATTGACTGGTATTGTTAATGCGTTAAGACCAATCCCTGGTAGGATTTGGCAATTCCTTACACAAGCTGCATTAAGATTAGTATTATTCGGTGCAATTGCTGCAGTAAGGGCCAGACTTGCCGGTCAGAGAATAATTAATGGTATAATTAGTTTCATTAGTCAATTACCATCTCGTGTATGGTCTTATATGATGCAAGTTCCAAGTATGATTTCAAATGCTGCTGGTGCAGCGGTTGGTGCTGCGATGGGTCTTGCAAGTGGTGTTGTCAGTGCCGTGCAAAGTGGTATTGTAGGCATTGCAGAACATGTTTATACTGAATTCATGAACATTCCTGGGAAAATCAATAGTGCTGTTAATGATGCTGTGTCCGCAGCTGCTAATTTCGGTTCAGGCATTAAAGATGCAGTATTGAATGCATTACATATTGCATCTCCGGGTATTATTCAGCGTAAGATTGCAATTGAATTCGCAGATATCCCCGGTCGTATCGGTGAATCAACCGGTTATGTATACAGTGCCGCAAGAGACTACGCCGGCAACATCCTACGTGGTTTTAATGCTCCGCAGATAAGCATGTCCACTGTTGGGGTCATGAGAGACAATACTAATTACACACCAGTCTCCAATACTGGTTCAAAGACTGTTATCATTAACGTTCATGAAGGTGCAATACCTGTTGATGCACGTAATAAGACAAGGAAAGAAGCTCAAGGAATGCTATTAACTGCTCTTGATGGTTTAACAGACATTCCTATCTAAAAAAATAGAGGATTATTCGTATGGTTAGTAAAGTGAAAATGTATGGTAGCATATCCACATCCGGCTGCAACCTTGAAATAATGGGGTATCCCTTTTATGCCGAGGAAATAAGTCCTACTGAAGCATTTCGCAGACGGGATTACAATTATAATAATATTGTTGGAGGGACCGCAACAGTCAACAAGGGACCTTATGTTCCAATGGAATATACTGTAACCACTCATGTAAAAGTTCGTCGTGGCAAGCCGTATATGTATGATAAGGTTTTTGAGGAGATGATGAGCAAACCGGTCAGGGTTGTTTCACCTGAACTCCATGGAGCCTTCTATGCCATTGTAGTGATTAAACCAGAATATAATAATGCTTCGGAGTATTTGAAGTTGACTATTAATATCAAGGAGGTTCCAGGTCGGAAGTCTAAGATTCCCGGCGAGGAGTTTGTGGTTCCGGCTACAAGGAAGATTACATATAATGAGGATGGTACACCAGTAGATGAAGAAGAGGATAGTGTTGATAGTGGTTCTAAGAGGAATAGTGTTCCTCGTAAATCAAAATCAAATTAATTTAAGGTTATTTTTATGATTGCAGCTAAATTGTCACGTGTAGGTTTGGAGGTTTACACTACTGAATTGGTTGAAGAGGAACTTGATCAGGATGAAACCTTGGAAACTGATGTGGAAAGTGATGTTGAAACCGATACCAGCGATTTCAATCTTGATGGTCGCATCACTCAAATCGATTACCTTGACACTGTCTATTCTGATAATTTCGAATACGATTACACTGACATTTCCAGTAATGCAACTGTTTCATTGCCGGTTGATTATTTGAATTATTTCTTCAAAGGCCGCCGTGTTGCTTTAAGAAAAGCAGGGCAAACCGATAAAATGGAATGGGAGGATACTGCCGTTGTAGTCACAGGTTTCGTCAATGAAATATCATATACTCGTGATAAGATTGAGGTTAAGATTAAAGGATTGGATGTCCTGCTTGAAAGGGAGGAACAGTTTGATTTCAAGCAGACATTGCGTTCTGAGATTATAACTAAAATCATCGAAGCTTCTGGTTTAAAGGCTGTGGTGAATGTTGAAGGATTAGATGATGATATAACTGATTTCACTACTGTCAGCGAAACAAGCGAAGACACCAGCACCACTGGGACTACTGGTTCAACCGGCAGTGCAAGTATTGATGAAACAGTCAAGAATGCCATTAAAGGCAAGAAATCCGCTTATGATAAAGCCTTGGCTATTGATGGGGCCTTTAAGGACCATGTTATTTATGAGTATTATTGGGATTGTCAATATGCTAATGATTTGGATGCTGCATGGGAAGATGCATGGCTGAATTGTGCCGATGGTGCTAATATATTATGTGCAATGTTCATCGCAGCAGGATTAGACGCAGTCATCGTCCATACTGACGGACACTATATTGTCAAAGTTAATGTTGATGGAGAAACCTATTACACTGATAACGCTGCTTCTACTGGAAGCCATACTACAAGGCCTTTCGGAGAGGTTTGGAGAGGAATAACCGATGGTTCCGAAGTAGGCACAAGATTGGAGGCATAATTTTATGGCGAGTATAGTATTAGGATGCGATAGTAATGGTGTTGATGACAGCGGTTGTCAGAACGCCATCAAGGAAATACTGGAGAAAGCAGGTAATGAAGTTGAACCGTTAGGCATTGCTCCGGGACCTTTCGCAGATTACTCATATTCCAGTAAGGCAAGCGGTAAAATCGGCGTATATATCATGGCTGATAGTATTGTAAGTATTGCTGATTTGGTGTATGGTAATACTAATTTCAAGTATGGTTATTTCATTATCCGTGGTGATTTGGGTTTGCCTCGTATGAGTACAAGGGAGCATTTCGAGAACAATCCAATAAGACCGGACAGTGATTGTACCTCCGTTTGTGATAAATTAGCCGGCAAGACCTATAAGGAAATGAATGAGATAGTCAAAGACCGTGCATATATCGTATTCGGAACAACCTACGAAGAAATGGGCAACGAAGTTGTCAAGGCCATGGGTGGTGAAATAGACTCAGAGGAATCTGACACTACTTCAACTGCAACAAGCATAAAAGAATCACTGAAAAAAGCATGTGCCCATTGGGATGGTGATGTTGAAATCAGATTAATCAACGATACCGTTTATGTTAACAAGATTGATGACCCGACCACTGCAAAGATCGTGATTGATGAGAACACTAATGTTCACTTTGATTCTGTTAATGTTACTGATATCAAACCGGATACGGTTAATCGTTTAACCTGCACCTATGACGGTTACGAATTATCCTTGAAGGATGATTTGTTGATTAATAGGTTTGGTGAGATTGGTCAGACTGTTGAGGTTCCGGAGAGTGTTGAGTCATTGGAGGATGCGGAGAAATTCATTCAAAGGGAATGGAATAAGATTCGCCGTGACGATGGCCGTACTGTCGAGTTAAAGGTTGATGGTGGTACTGGATACCGGCAGGGTGTCTGGTGTAGGGTTTATTTGCCGTCTTATTTCATTGATGATTATATGTATATTAGCAAGTGTTCTCATGAGGAGGATGGGGGTAATAATTGGATTGCGAGTTTGTCCTTGGTTGATTATCCGCCATCGTTTGGGGTTGAATCAGAGTCTGATGAGGCTTCTGGTGAGGAAAGTGAGGAAACTGTTGAAGATGTAGAGAGTGAGGTGGATACATGAACAGTAAGGATATTACGGTTACTGATGCAAGAGTCAAGCAGTCATTGGGGAATTTCGTCAATAATGTCACTACACCAAGGATTAACAAGACAGTCAATGATGCTGTGGCTGATGACCGTATAAGGACTGGTATCATCACTAAATTTTATCCTTATTTGGATAAGGCTATGGTGAAACTGGATAATGTAGATAAGACTGTTTTGTGCAAGTTCCTGCACAGGTTCACTGGTGATATGATTGATTTCTTCACTCCCTTGGAGGCGGAGGAGAAATTCGATGATGAATTAAAGGAGCCTTGTGTTATTCCGAAGGCACGTTTGCATGTTCTTGTTTCCCGTATACATGATGGTGACAGCCGAGAGGATTTGATATTAGGTTTTTATTTGGATAAGGAGATTGTCGGTTTTAAGCCAGCGGCTCCGGGGAATGTTAAGTTCATGTCCATGACTGAATCTAATCTGTATTGGATTAATTTTGGTAAGGATGGTTTGGAGTATAGGTTGCCAGATAATCCGAAGTGGATGGCTGGTGATTTAGATAAGAACATGGAAGAAATTGATTATGTTGAGTCAGATGAGGTGTATACGAAGGATGAAGTGTATAATAAGGATGAGGTGTATCCTCGAAGTGATGTTTACACGAAAGAAGAAGTTGAAGAACTGATTGAAGAAAGCGGTGGTGGAGGTGGTGCTCCATTGCACCATACTCACACAGTATCCGATATTACAGATATTAATGATTATACTTCCACAGAGATTAAAAAAGGCTATATTTTAATGACAAATTTGATTATGAGATGGTGAATATAAGATGACTGATACAGATTATAGTACAGAGATTGCAGCAGTTGTAGCTGCTTTGAATGCAGTGTTTGAAAACAAAGAAGCGAATAAAAAAAATTCATTGAGTGGTGATTATAGTAGTGATACTGCAAGTTATCCGACTTGTCAAGCGGTGAAAGGAGCATATGGTACAAGAGTTACATCATGGCAAGCTACTCCACTGGATAGTAATATTCCAAGTGAATTACTGGTGAAAACTGCTTTGGATGGGAAAGCAAGTAGCACTCATGACCATGGGGAAATAACTAATGTTGGTGCGGTAACTACTACTGTTGATATGGCAACAAGTGGTACTGCAGATAAGATATTGATTGCAGATGCCAGTGATAGTAATAAGGTTAAAGCAACAAGTCAAGTATTGGTTTCTCAATTGAAGAATACCGCTACATTAAGTAACATTAGCTCTTCTACTCTATCCACACAAGCAGACATTAATAGTGCTTTGAATACAATCATAGGTACTTTGAAGGGTACTAAATTTATTGAGATTGTTGATACCCTCCCTATTCCATCTGCGGACACGATGGGGAAATTATATATCATCTCTGAAACTGAATCCGGTGTGGCTAAGGTTAATGTTTATTATACACAACAAGTAGGTTCAGGTTCTTCTGCAGTTTATGCTATGGTGAAAATGGATGCGAACATTCTCGATAGTTTATCCTGGAACGATATCAGTGACAAACCATCATTCGGCACAGGACATTCCAACTTTGCCTATGGTGACCATGCTCATGGAGAGATTACAACTGGCGGTGCAGTAACCACAACTGTTGATATGGCAACCAGTGGTACTGCGGATAAGATACTGATTGCTGATGCAAGTGACAGTAATAAAGTGAAAGCAACAAGCCAAGTCCTTGTTGACCAAATAAAAAATACGAGCCCTTCCATAGCAGGTATCGGAAGCAATTTGAATACTCAAGCAGATGTTAACTCTGCAATTGGTTCTAAATTTAGCAATATAGTAAATCCAGCACAATTTGTTAATGAAGTATCATCATTACCTACCGCAAGTCACAGTACATTAGGGAAATTATATGCGATACCACTGGCAAGCAGTGCAGGAACATATGATAATTACGAAATATATGTTACAGTCGAACATGACGGTGATACAAAGACTTATAACTGGGAAAAACTGGGTGGAGAAGCCATTCGTGAAGTTAAATCTTTCGCAGGTCAATTAGCAGATGCGATTGATGCAATCAACCCATCAAGTTAAAATATTAAAATAATGGGGGTCTTTTTTTTGACTGATACAGATTATAGCAGTGAAATATCTGATATTATCACTGCATTACAAAATATTTTTCAAGATAAACTCGCAAGCGGTACAAACATCAAGACAATAAACAATAACTCATTGCTTGGTTCAGGAAACCTTACAATCACAGGGACTTCACTTGTCCCTGACCTTGTATATACTTGCAGCAGTTTCTCAAGCTACATTGACTCCGGTGCGACGAATAACCTGCAACTATACAAACTCGGTAACATATACCTCTTGAGGTATTTCATCTCAACAAACTCATTAACTTATTCAACAACCGATTACAACATCAACGATGACCAAATCGGCAGTGATTACAGGCCAGTTGGGAACAGAACATTCCACGTAGCAACATCATCCAATCATAATGCGAAGATAACAATCACTACCGCAGGTAAAGTAACTATTTCAACTGATGCAAATAGTACAGCAATCAGCCTCGCCGGTACAGTCATCTACTGGTGGTAAAATAAAAATAAGGTGGTGAAATTTTGTGATACTAAATTTTGAAATAACCAACCAAATACTAAAAAGAACCGACCATAATCTCATAGTCAGCAAAAGCAAAAACTACATCCAAATCCAATTCAAATTCAAAACCTCAGACTGGACAGACCTGAATAAATTCGTCATCTTCAAAGACAGCTGGGGAGACGCCTATACATTAAACCTCGGCACAGAATGTGACACTACTGTTACTGTTCCTGAGGAAGCTCTTAAAGGAAATTTCTTCAAAGTCACAGTTTATGGTGGTGACAGGATAACCACTGATGAGAAGACTGTCCCGATCATACCATCAGGTTATACTGAGAAAATCAAGATACCTGAGGGTACGGCACCGGATATCTTTGTGCAGATATTCAATGCTCTTGATGAGAAGGTATCCGAAATAACCTATAATGATGGTGTGATGGAAATATACTCCAATAATGGTTTACTCGCTTCATATGATTTATTCAGCGATATACGAGATGAATTCGCTCCATTAATACATACTCATACCAGTGATGATGTCTCTGATTTTGATTTGAAAACCGGTACGGAAGTCAAGGCCGGATTAAGACGCTTGGCAACAAGAATAAGAACAGGTGATTAGATAATGACAAATGATTACAGTACAGAAGCCGACCTTGTCGGCGACGCATTAGACGCAGTATATGAAAACAAGAAAACAAACAAGAAAGATGATGTCAGCGGTGATTTCTCCTCTGATACTGCATCATATCCAACCGTTAAGGCGATGAAGGGGGAGGATGCGAAGAAAGTTGATATCGCACAAGCCAACGCCAATTATTTTGTAGTGACTAATAATGCAAAGAACATTACTACTGCACAGAAGATTGGTAATATTGATGTTTCCGGTGCTATTGGCTCCACAAGTGGATTACTCGTTGTAACTGATAATAGTGGGGTGTTAAACACTTCCAGCACATTGATTACTATTGGTGAGAAGAATGTCCCTAATACTGGTGCATTGAAGACTTATCAGTTATTGATTAATGGTACTGCTGTTACCGGCTCCGCAGATATTAATATTCCAAAGGATTTCTTCTTGCAATCTGCAAGTATTGAAACTGTCGGCTCCACTCCAACACCAGAGGAAACCGCGGCTGGATTAGTGGCTGGTGACAAGTATTTGAAATTAGTTGTTAATACCAGCAGCAGCGAAACCGGCGCAACAATACTCCGTATCAAATTAACTGATTTCATTGACATTTACGCTGCCGATGAAGCAACATTGACTAAATCTAACAGTAATGTGTTCAGTATCAAAGCCGGTGGAGTTGGTACAACTCAATTGGCAGATGGTGCTGTTACTACTGCGAAGATTGACTCTGGTGCAGTAACTACTGCTAAATTAGATAGTGGTGTTTCCACTCAATGGATTAGTGATGCTAATACTGAGATTGGTTTGTTCGCGGCGGCTATTGCTGAAAGGGTTAACCCATCCTCATAAAGGGGAGTGTTATGTTTGACTAATGATTACAGTTCTGATGCAGACCTCGTGGGGGATGCATTGGAAGCTGTTTTTTTGAAGAATAATCAGGGCAGTGGGAATAGTGGTAAGTATTTGAAAGTGGATACTGATGGTAGTGTCATCTGCGCTACAGGTAGTGCAGAGTTGGTGCAATCCGTTACTAATGGGGATACTACTCATGCGCCGTCTGCGGATGCTGTTTATGATTTCGTCACTGGCTTGATTGGTGATGCGATTACATATATTAACTTATAAAAATGTGGGGTGATTTGATTTGGCGATTGCAATTTCAGTTGATAATGCTCATGTTTCTACTGGGAATGTTACAATCCATATTAGTGGATTAAAGAGTGATGATGACCCAATTAAGTTATATATTAATGATACCTTAATAAGTTCAGATATCAGTCCAGGATATGTGCAGAGCTTTGATTATACTCATTCTTTTAATTCTAAAGGAATTTATACTATAAAATGTAATTATAGAAGTCAGGATTCTAATGTCCTGACAGTATATGTGGGTTATGATTATGCGATCGCCTTTGGTGAAGATGCATATTACTCCTGTAACGGTTCCTGTGTTGTCACTGCGACATTGACTGAGAGTAATGTTGCGGTTAGTGGTGCAACTGTAACCTTGACTGGTGCTGGTTCATCATTAACGGCTACTACGGATAGTAATGGTATGGCTACCTTTAATTTATCCAGTATAGTTGAGAATAAGAATTTGACTGTTAGTTTTGGTGGTGTTTCGGATACTGCTGTATTGTATTATTTTAGTATTTTGACTTTGATGGGTAGTTTGTATTGTCTTGGTCGGAGATTGGAGACTAATTTGAAAGCGAAGGGGATTACTGGTATTGACTTTACTGATGGGCTTACAACGCTTGTTGATGAGATACCGAATATTGAACCTTCAATCGGGGGTATCGTGTTGGATACTGCTTTAACTTGTTCTGCATCCCGTAATAGTGTTCCTGTTGGTAGTACGGTGACTTTTACGGGGAAGTTGTCTTGTAGTTATGATGATTCTGGTCAATCGGATGATGATATGGAAGGATACATAAAAACGGCTCTTATCGAATTCTATAATGGAAATACCTTATTAGGCAGTACTTCAACGGATAGTAATGGTGAGTATTCATTTAGTTATTTAACATCGGCTACGGGTACTTTGTCGGTTATTGCATCTTATGATGGTACTGATTATTATGAGGATTGTGTTTCAAGTGCGGTGAGTGTAGTTGTGGTTAGTCCGACTCCGGATAGTATCTCATTAACAAGCGACAAATCTATTCTTTCATATGCTGATTCGGAGTATGCGACATTGACTGCGACTGTATTGGATGCTGGTGGTAATCCAGTATCGGGTGAACTTGTTAGTTTTGATATTGTTGATTCTACTGGTTCTACGGTGATTGAGAATATTGGTTCTGATGTTACTGATGGTTCTGGTGAGGCTAACGTATCTTACTATTCAAAAGGTACGGGGACTTTATATATAAAAGCAAATGTTGGTGGTATATTACAATCAATAATATACGAAATAATAGATTATTGGAGATATGATGATGCAAGCACCGACAAATCAAGCAACTATTCATTCAAAAACAATCCAAATAACAGTACAATCACATATGACTCAACCAACAAATATTACAACTTTAATTACCCATCAAGAGTACCAGAATCCAATGATATACAATTGTGGCTATTAAAAGATTATGATGGACAAGATATTGAAATAAGTATTGATGTTCAGTACAATTTTTCATCGAATAAACAAATGGTCTTGTACACCTGTAATCAATCATTCGAGTGGGGCAACCATTCCCCAATTGGTACTTGGTCAAGCAACAGAGTATGTGGAAGTGTAGTGAATGGATCAGACCAGAGAAATACAAGTGGAAGCTATTTATCTGCAAACACATGGTATACTTTGAAATTCAGGATACAAGGAAACACTATTAATACATATATTATTCAGAATGGAAGTGTCATTAGTGAAAAAAGCACATCTGCTTGGAGTAGGACAAAAATAAACAGTATATTAAAAGTATCTGATTATGTTTCTTGGGTTCATTTCAAAAACCTAAAAATCAAAGTATTATAATGTTTTAAACTTAATATTTTTTACCCATGCAGTTCCACTATTCCATAAACAATAGAATATACACCAATCAGAGTAATTATTTACCCATGATGGAGATATGCTCAGTTTAGATGAATTATCAACATAATATGTTATTGAAGTGCCGTCTTTAACTAATTTTAGATTGTAATAAGTATTTGGAGATAATGTATAACTGTTACCAGTTGTTGTACTTCTTCCGCTTTCCCTATATCCTACTTGCCCATTAGAACCACCAGCATTTTCAAAATAAAATCCATAGGTTGGTTGACCACTTCCATTATATAGTGATTTTGGTGCTATGAACATCCTATGCTCGTTACTGGATGTTCCTCCAGTACTTTTGAAATCAAAGGATATTTCACATTTTGTAGGTAATGCAACACCCATATTATTGTCAATTAATGAATATGTGGAACCGGATTTCGTATAGGAATGCTCTGCTGTATGGGCATAGATGCAATCTTCTACGGATATTATTGATTGTATTATACGGAATATTTTTTTGGCTTCCAAGATACCATGTTAAAAATATGTTCCGTATATTTGTATCTGAAATATGCAGTATTCACGATTACTTATATGCTCCAAAATTAGATGGTACTGAAAGCATCAGTCAAATCAGTGGTACAACTTCTATCTCAAATAATGAGCTACATGGTGGAAGTGGATACTTATCTACTGCTTGGGATAATACTGGCAATTGGGAAGTATCCTTTAAAGCCAAATGGGGTGGTGGAAACTGTGCCATTGGATTATTCAAACCTACTGAAACAAGCAGAGATAATAATGGATTAGTATTAGCCCCATACAATTACAGTTTATTTGCATATGTGAATGGTACTGGTACATCAAACCAACAAGGAAGTTCATCTATACCATACAATAATTGGTATGATGTTAAATTCACTAAAAATGGTTCTACAATCACAATGACTTGTAATGGAATTACTAAATCTATTACTTGGAGTTTAGCAAGTACATTATCCACTATGTGTATAGGTGTAGACACTTGGGGTCATACTGCATACATCAAAGAAATCGTAGTCAAACCATTATAATGCTTTGACTTTAAATTCTCTTGCTACATTCTTGCTCCCAACACTTATCTCTTTCAATAGTGTCGGAGTGTAACTGTTTGTATTTGATTGTGTTTCATTGCCACAAGCACAAGTATGCACTCCGTTATTGAAAGTGTAAGTGATTGTTGTATCTGTATCGTTTGGTACTACTGTGTTCATAACCAAACTGACAAGATTGCTACTGCTTCCTTGATTACGGATAAGCACTCCCATGTTTCCCAAACTTCCATATTGCCCAATGTAATAGTTATGACTGCTATCTTGTAGTAATGGTTGTGATAATCCATTACTATTTTGTGAGCCATTTGTACGATGCACAATCCAACTTATACTGAATGCAGATGGTAATTGAAGATTTATAGAACCATTCGGTTGATTTGCTTTATAATATACACAATCTTCAATTCCGAATATTTCAGATACTAAGATACGTTGGCGAACACTACATTGAATATATAAATCCCCCGTACCTTCTGAATAGAAATATACAGGAAAAAAAGAAAGATACGTTACCCATATAAACAAAATCCAATATTGGTGAAAAAAAATGACCAATATTGTAAACGGAGAACCAGTAAACTACCTATACATCAAAAAAACACACGACGGATACATAATAGAATACGCAAAAGAATTCAACATCGAAACCGCCCACATGAGCATAATACAACAAAAACTACGAGAAAACAACTTCAAATGCCAAGTATTCAAAGACATACCACACCGAATAATCGTAATCACCTACGAAGACCCCAAAAACATAATACCCATCCTATATGTATTAAACGCACAGGACAAACCCTGCGAAATCAACACAGAAGACAAAGAAATCATAATAGATATTTAATAGAGGTGAAATATCCAAAATGCTACCCATAGACACAGAATCCTACGATTACAGATTCAACAAAACCCTGAACGAAGACGTACAATTAAAACCAAACACCTACCATAAATATGATATTCAAATCGAGAACGGGGACTACGTCAACGTCACAGGAAAAGAATCACTATACAATGCAATTATAATCGCAATCCTCACACGATACAATGAAATCAAAAACAATCTCTACGAAGAATTCGGATGCCGAGCACATGACCTAATCAAAGCCAACAAATCCGAAATGACCCGCTATAAAATAGAAATCTTCGTCGAGGAAACACTTGAAAACATGAGGAGAATCAGTGAAATCAATTACCTTGAAATCAAGGAAAGCGAAACACATCTTTATAATGTCAATTTCAGCGTTACAAGCATCAACGATGAACTAATCAAAGGAGAAGTAACCTTATGAATTATATTGAAAAAACATTCAACGAAATCTTCGAGGCAATGCTTCAAGACAGCCTAAGCAAAGGTTTAATCAGTCATGCCGAAGAGTTTGAATCCTACATCAAGAATCAAGACGACATATCTAATTATTATGTCATGGACAAGGCAGTCATCGCTCAGATGATAGTGAAAGTCTACCAAGACATCACACGAGCCTACGAAGCCCATAAGGTCGAATACGCCACTGGTACTGATTTGGATGACATCGGCAGTATTATAGGCATAACAAGACCCGAAGCCAGTCATGCTGAATGCCAAGTCACATTCATCCTCAATGATACATTAGAAGAGGATATTGATGAACCGGCAGGAATCATAATATCCACCAACTCCGGCATAGAATACAAGACACTTGAACAGTTATTCATCCCCGCCGGTAAGGATGAAACCACCGTATCCTGCCAAGCCGTAGCCTCCGGCGTTAAAGGCAAGGTCATCGAAAACACACTAACTACAATCGTAACCGAAACCAGCCACGACCTGCGATGCACTAATTACCAATCCAGTACTGGTGGAAACGAAGCATACACCGATGACGAATACCGCTACCTATTAATGAACTGGACAAAAATACTCTTAAAAGGCAGTAATGAAGCATATGAATACTATTTCAGTGACTTCAACGGCATCGACGGATACAAAATCGTACCCAATTGGAACGGAACCGGAACAGTTAAAGTAGTATTAGACCCGGGGACATCTTATCAATTGAACAAGGCTTATAATGATTTGCAGAATATAATTTCACAGAATACAGAGGACATTACAATGTTTCCACCTACACCGAAACCAATCGATATCTTCGCCACCGTTGATGTTGACATTGACCAAATCAACCCATATTCAGCAGTTGAGAAGGAGGATATTAAGGCAAGAGTCATATCTGCAATTCGTGTTTTCATCGATGGAGGATACCGAACCAGTACGAAGAAATACTATCCGGGATTATTACTTGGGGAGGATTTCATCCCTCATAAATTAGCCGTGTTCTTGGATAAGGAGATTCCTGAATTAAAAAACATCACATTCACCTATCCCGAAGACTATATCCAAATCCTTGATGATGAAGTTGGAGTCAGTAACAAAATCACAATTGAGATGATATAATATGCCAAGATTAAAGACATTATTGGATATGTTTCCGTCATTCTTGGATAAGGCTGAAACATCAAACTTCTACAAATCCCAAAGTGTAACTGCTGAGCAGTTCAAGGATATGTATAATGATTTGTTCAAGGTCATCGAAAGCTTCCACTTAAACAAGAATTGTCTGATATGGAAGGAGCAGGAGGAACCATATAATTACATTATCAATTTCGTGGCGAATTACCCGAACTTAAAAAGTGTAAACTGCTATAAAAATGACACTCTCATATATAGTGAACAATACCAATCCAGTGATAACGTTGATAGTTTCAATTATTCCTATGAGGACACCACATTAAATGATAATGGGGACTTGAAAATCATTCCAAATGACACTTTCCGCATCGAAATTGAAACATACGACGAATATCTGATTGAAAAAGGATTCCCTGAAAACGATACCATCCAAAATGACATTTATGATCATGATTCCAGCTTGGATGAAATCGGTGCATTACATAACATTCCCCGTAAGGAATACATTCAAGTCACCGATGAATTATTAGCATCAACCGAACCACCCTACAATGACAGATTATCTGAGGATGACTATCACTACATGAACCGCATACTCAACTACATGCTCATGTATCATACTACCCCCTTGCCAGTGTTGGAGATATGGAAACTCTACGGCATCGAAGCCACAATGGAAAACCGTGAGAAATACTTATTGAAACTATTCGATGAAACCCGACACCCATTCAACAATGAAACCGGTCTCGTCGAAGATTGGACACCTGAGCCATGGGAGCATAAGGACAAGTTCTGCGATTATGATTCAGACCTCGGAGAATACTTCTTCATAAAAGTATCAACCAATATCCCAGTCAAGAATCAGGATGTAATATTACATTTCAGTTACCTCAACAGCCTCGCCGAACCATTAACCGGAGACTATAAGGTTGATATCTATCAGGATAATACTTTAATCGTTGAAAATTATACTGGGGCATCATATACGTTGGAGAGTTCATTATTTGACCAGTCAAATGATAATATCTTCACAGTCACCTGTAAACATGACAATACAGTAATCAGTACAGAGGATATACTCATTCGTGTCCGTGGATGTAATAATGCAAACTGGTATGTAGCCACAACAGGCAACGATACCAATGATGGCAAAACCGTATCAACACCATTTGCAACATTAGCCAAAGCATTAAGCATGGTCGAGGGAAGCAAAAATCTCATAGCCGTTGCGGCAGGAACCTATACCATAACATCTCCATTAACAATCACGGAAGATTGCACAATACTCGGTTGTGGTGAAGCAATCATACAAAACACAACCTCAAACCAATTCTTCACCGTACCAGTCAATCACTCATTAATCCTGCAAGATTTGAAACTCAAATATGACAGTGACACTCATGCAACAGGTACAAAAGAATACCATAATAATAACCACAACGGAAACGACTTATTAGTCATTACAAAGGAGACAATCACATGATAGACAAATGCAAGCGATTCCGACACGAACCAGACTGGACACCAAACAACTACGACCTATACCTGAACACCCATGAAATACCATCTAACATCCAAAAAGAAAACGCATCCAACCTCGTCAAAAGATTAAAGAAACTCATGCCATTAAGTAAACGGTTACACGTCCACTTCAACGTCGACCCCGAAACAATCACAAGCAAAAACAGTTTCAAAATCAACACCAGTCTCAAATTCAACAACAAAAAGGTGAAATTAAAATGATTAACATCAAAGGCTCTTATATCATCAAAGCAGGAGACAAAACATACAGAAGTGACAACCTCATAACACTCCTCGGAGAATCGTTCTTCCTCAACCGTGCAGTCAACAATCTCTTTGACCCAATAGAATATATTGTATTTGGAGACAGTAACGTCAAGGCCAAAAAAGGCGACATTGCATTAGGCAACGAAACCACCCGTAAGAAATGTGTCTCACAGGTTGACCTGGACAAAAAGCAGATATTATTATCATGCAGTTGCACCGCTGAAGAAATCGTCAATACCAGTGAAATCGGCACACATAACGGTAAAATATTAATCAGCCATGACACCTACGAATTAGAGGATGACTTCATCAGTCCAACCGTTGACAGTGTTGAAGTCTCATATATGTTCCAATTCATCTCATCAAGCGTTATCTCCGAATGGGCACATTACAGCAGCATAGACACCCAATCAAATAACTACAATGTCTACTATGCAACTATCGAGAACCTTGTCATTGGAGTAAATGAAGAGAACACTGGAAGCGGATATCATCAAGTCGAAACAATCAACAGTCTAAAAACTGCAACCGGAGCCTATTACTATGATGAGGCCAGTAAGACATTATACATCCGGACAACAAGAGATAATGACCCGAATAATGACAATTATGAAATTACAGTACAAACAAGGTGATACACTTGTCAAAATGTAACCCTGAATACAAAAACCTTAACGAGATACAATCATTCAGCGAACAAACCTATGCCACCGTACAGGTGATGAATCAAGCCTGCAAGAATGATGAATACTTATTCCAGGAAATCGAATTATTGAAATATTCATCAAATCCCGTAGTACGTAAAAGATACGCACCAATCCTCCTCGACGAACTAAACAGTTGGGGATGCACCGTAAGCGGAAAGAATGTCATATTCAACAATAACGCACCAGAACCAATATTAATCGATTTCAATGACATGAAATATGTTGATGAAGTCAACTCCGACTGCGCATTCGAAACAGTACCTAATAATGATGGGACAAACACAAGGAAAGCCGTAGTCCCGCACCCGGACAATCCAACCGTCAATTTAACCTGCCGAAACCATCAAGGCGGAGTCGTCGATGCTTACTGGTACGTTGGATTTGACCGTACAAAGAATTATCAGACAAGGCCAGAGTGGGTGAAGGATTGGAAAGAATCAACCATTCCTGCCATTGCAAGAGCACAAACATTCAAAATACCAACCGGTGTCAACGGGAAACTTGAAAGTGTTGACCTCATGATCAATACGGAAGGCAGTATATACTGTGGATGGGGAAGCCCATTATATGTCCAGTTATGGCGTACAAAAGATTTCCATGCCACAAAAACCTACTGGGATAAAACCACAAAGAAACAGAAAAGATACAACCCTGACCAATGGGAATACATCAAATACCCGCAAGGATACCCTTACGATGCATTAGCCACTGCCGAATATAATCCAATGAAGACAAGTCCTGGTTGGACTAACATGAAATTCGACAAGACCATAAACGTTGCAGCAGGCGAAAGCTACACACTCGTATTCCTCTCACCATTAAGCCATCCATCTCACTGCCCTATGATAGGTGGATTTACAAGACATCGCGGAAACAAGTATGCTGACGGTGACGCATTCCTCTCTGAAAACAATGGTCGTACATGGATACGCTACGGCAAAAACGCTGAAAACATAGCCACTACCGATTACAAATTAGGCAAGTATTCCCCATCAGATTTCGCATTCCAATGCCACATCCTGACCGGCCAGTCAAACCGCAAACCGAATGAATGGTTTGACTTATACTTGAAGCCTATCCGCTCTAATCCAGTCAAAGTAGTGGAAATCAATCCAATCGATGTTGATGGTAACGCTTCACATGCTACTAAACAGTTAATCTTCCAGGTCTCCACAGATGGCTACACATGGACGCCACTCGGCAATGACAATACAGTTTCATTAAGTCCTGGCAGTGACGGTGAATATCCAAAAGTGATACTGGTTCGTGCAAGGATGAAATCAATCCCATCAAGCGGAGACACCACAACAGATACACCATACATCAGTAAATTCAAGGTTACATTAACCACCGAAGCCCCAAAAGAGTTTTATGCCCGCACTCATGTTTATAATCCTAAACTCGATGCTATGCTTGGAGCAAGTGTTTGGGGAAAAGTATATGCGCCATTTGAATGCGAACCAACCGTTGAAGGCAGTGTTGAAATCATTGAAGCCAAGGAAGTCACAGAACACTTTGAAGTCATCACAGCTGAAAACCTTGACAATTATGTTAAAACAGTGGACGGTAATAAATATTGTATCTTCGATGAAACAATCGATGCAGATGCATTGACTGATGAGGATGTGGAAGACAGATATGATTACCTCATAGACCACCCAAGAGTAGCACAGATATTTAAGGAAAACAACGTCCTAATCAAGCCATATACTTACACAAGCGGAAACAATACAGTTACTGATATGATGGGATTCAAGGATGGCATACCATTAGTTAATTATCCCGCATATCCATTATCCGAGGTTAAAGTCGAACCGGTAGCCACCGAAGCAAGAATCGAATCCTATACCGAATGGGTGGACTTCACAGTCGACTATGACAACAAGAACCTCAACTTCTACTATGAAGAAAACAGATTAGTCATCGACGATTTCCCAACCGGCTCATTAGCAGTAACCTACAATCCAGTATTCATCAAAGACTTAACCAGTAATGAAGTCGGAGAAGATGGAGGCCTTATATTAGATTACTTCAAAGAGGAAATCATCATCGGCGACACAGAATTCCAAGACCGCAAAGTCACATTAAGAGCACCTGCCGTCGACCCAATCAAGGAAGTCTTCCTGAATGAGGTTGAAATCTACGAGGATGTTGACTTCACAGTCGATTACGATTCACATACTTTAATCTTCAATGAAGGCAAACTGGACCTTAAAGACACATTAACTATCGTATACACTCCAAACTTGGAGGATACTGGTATTATGATAGGATATAAGGCTAAACGTGGTAATATGGATAAGCAAATGTTTATCAAACCGAATTATATTGAATACAAGGTGTAAAACTATGACAATTTTTGAAACACAGGCATATACAAAGGAAGACGGAAACATTGTCGGCGCACAAGTCACCGCTGAATACGATGGCAATATCGAAAGCGTAAGCATTGTCGATGAAACCGCATTGAATGCACTCGCCGCCCAACTGGACGTACTGGACGAAACATATGTCCAATTCGAAGATGAATCCAGTTTGGCCGGCTCCACCATTGATGAACTATTAGAAAACACAGAAGAGGACGTTCCAATCAATGCAACTACCCTGTCTGGTTTTGCAAGTGATGCTTTCAGCAAAACAGGACATACACATACGAAAGCAGACATTACTAATCTGTTGAAATATGTGCTCACTGCAAGTGATATCAATCCTCAACCGGGAGATTCAGTTACAATCACAGTCAAATGTTTGAACATGGCCGACCAGCCCGTTGCAAATTCCCCAATAACATTGAAGAAAAACGGAGTCGCGGCAGCATCAGGATACACTAACAGTAATGGTGCATTCACTTATACTTTTGCAGCGAATACTTCTGATAGGGTGTATAATTTCAGTGTCAATAATGATTCAGCAATCTTGACAGTCAAGACAGTACATTATCTTGATTGGATTGATGAGACCTGTTCACTTGGTAAACTCCTTGTCAATCATGACTTGAACCTGGCACAATGGAATCATAGCGGAACAGTAAGTATAAGCAATGCCAACGTGAACAAGTTAGTTGAAATTGGCAGTTTCAGCAGCAGCCTCGCTCCAAAAAACGGTATACGATTGAAAGTTGCCAATAACGAAAACCTGTACATTGTCATTACATCTGAAGGGAAAATCAATGCATTATGTGACAATGCAGGTAATGGAAAATCTTATACTGGTTTGGTAATGTGGCATTTTTATTGATCAAGAATGATGAATGATGATTTTTGCGATGGTTGCTGTTACCGTGTAACATGCGACCATGACTTGGAGAAATGTTGTTATCTCGTACGAAACGAATGTATAGTAATTAAGGAGGATAACGAATGAAGTATAATGATATTGTAGAACTCGCAGATGAAGTTGTAGAAAGCATTGAAAAGAAACACACTGCAACACTGGACAATACCAGGAATTATGCGACAAACGCATATATATTCAGCAAATCACTCCTAAATCCTGGAAAAGATGTGGGAGTGAAAAAAGTAAAATTACATCCTGAGCCTCAGCATGATGTTATTCATGGGGGGATTGGAGTTAAGAACTTCGAGACATTGTGTAAGCTGATGGTTAATTGGGTTGATAAACATAAGGATGAAAGCCCATCTTATCTCCGCTTCAATGACAAAAAGATTGGGATTGACGCTTGGGCATATGCAACCGCAAGAATGGTTGGATATTATCATGAAAAAAAGCGTTTGCCTTATAAGAAAGTCATTGTAACTTCCAAAATCTTTGATGATGAAATCAAAAGGCAAGAAGCGGAAAAACGTAAGCGAGAGGAAGAGGAAAGGAAACGAAGAGAAGAAGAAGAACGCAGAAAAGCCATTCGAAAATACGGCCACTCTGATGAATATGGCTGCGATGACATGGGCCAAAACACAGACTATTACTGTGGATGTCATTCATTGCAGGAAGTGTTCAGGAACTTAACCGATATTGTTGTTGATCAAGATACAATCGCTGAAGTGTGCGGTACAACATATGATGGGACAGACCATGACGGATTAAACACTTGTGTTGCATGGTTTAACAGAACCTACGATAAGAACTTATCTGTTGAATGGATGAATTTCTCCGAACTGGGATGGGATGGCGTAAGAAACATCACCAATAGCAACAATCAAGACTGCATCATACACAACCTATATCGTAACCAATATGGTCACTATGAAGTTGTAAACTGGGTTAGTGATGATTATGTTGGAGTACAAAACAGTTTAGGAGACAGGTGTAACAGGGGATGCTTCTGTGGTTACAAGGAAGACAGAACACAATCCGAATTCCGCAGTTACATTAGTGGAATATCTCAAAAATCTGTGATGGTGATTACTAATGATGGATAAGGCCAAAGCATACCTGCATAAGATTCAAGTTAAAAACTTGCAGAAGCTGGTAGATAAACAATACGAAGAAGAAGGGCTAACTGATGAGGTCCTTGAAAAGCAATTGGAAGTCAATAAATTAAGGCATAAGCATAATATAAGTGATGAATCCAATAGGCTTCACGAAGAATACGTGCAATAAAGGTGGGATACTATGGATGATAAAGAGCGTGCATCCAAAAAGAAAAAGTTGAACCGCCTGAAACGCAAGTATGCTAAGATGATGCAGCATCCCGATCTGATTGATGAATGCATTGACTTGAAAGCCGACATTGATTCTATTGAACGGGAACTCCAATACGAATAAATGATTATATTCCTATTTTGTCTGTGATGATATGCCTTGAAAAAAATCATCTATGGGAATTAGCAGAAAATGCGAAACCGTGAGATGTAAAACTAAACTGTGAATCAAATTTAAACCAGAGGAGCACCTTAATTTTTTAATCAAATAATAGTCTTAATTATCCAATATTTTTTTTTGATGATGGGCATGTATGATTCCAGAACTGGAATATTATATTGGGGGCCAGATTGTACGATTATTCTTCGTGCATTTCTGGCCCCCTTATTTTTTTTAAAACTTTATATGCTGTATTTAAACTATATATAGTATGAATAACTAAAATATAAGCAAGAGGTTGAGTAATGAGCTTGCGTGAGCGAAACGTTAAGACATTAGCAGTGGAAGAAATGGCGAATTCGCGATAGTCGTTTTTTCTATATTGTTAAACCTTTTATCAGCTGATAAGAAGTCATGTATCTGTGACAATAAATAATGTGCAGTGGTCCGGGAGAACACTTAAAAAACCGTAGCATAATATTCTCTTTTTTTTATGATAAGTTTTATATTCTACTTGATGGCATAAATTATAATTGGTTTTTCTTATAAATTCCTGCAGTTGCTCATACCCCTGGGCAGCTGCATTTTTTTAATACAAAAAATGTTCGTTCGATAACATACGAACAAAAAAATAACTACTTTTAACACCAAAAACAACAAAATATACCAACATGGGCAAAAGAGTCGCATCAATCCAAAAAGATACGCACCATCACCAACGAATGACACGACCCATGTACCTTTTTGTACACTGGAAAAAATAATACTTTCCAAACGCTCTCTCTACCCATATTCAGAAATAGAAAGGAGAAATAAAAATATGAATATGAACGATGAGGAAATCCTGGATGACTTCGTGAAAACACGAAACCTAAAACCAATCAGCAAAAAATCATACAAATCCAGCTTAAAACTATACACCGAATATAACGGCATGTCATTACAGGAACTATTAGACGAAGCAGAAAAAGAAGAAGACGAAAGAAAACCATGGAAAAGACGAAAACTCAAAAGAAGACTAATCGATTTCAGAAGCTTCCTCGCAGAAAACTATCTCAAAAACTACGTCAAAAGCACATTCAGCAGAGTCACAACATTATACAAACACTACGAGATAGAAATACACGACCTACCACCATTAAGCAGGAAAAACTATAATCAACCGGAACCAATAAGCTTTAGGGACCTCCCTGACAAGGATGTAATTGCAATCGCATATGAAATATCCCAACCGGTAATGAGGGCCATACTATTATTCATGTCCAGTTCAGGTTGCGCCAGGAAAGAAACATTGAACGAATTGACAATACAAAGTTTCATCGATGCAACAAGTGACTACCATGACTGCGACAACATCTATGATGTCCTAAATGTCCTGAAAGATTATGATGATGTGGTCCCGACATTCAAACTGAAAAGGTCAAAAACCGATAAATGGTATTATACATTCTGCACACCCGAAGCAACCACAGAAATAGTGAAATACCTGCTGCAATTAGAAAAACCGTTGACACCGGAAACACCATTATTCCAAATACACCCGTCAACATTTTCAACAAAATTCATCAACCTGAACACAGTCATGCAGTTAGGCAAAAAAGGAACCTACAACCGATTAAGGTCCCATATGCTCCGTAAGTTCCATGCAAGCCGACTAAAGAATGACGGCATGGACAAGTATGATGTCAACAGCATGCAAGGTAAAGGTCTGAACAGTACTGATGAAGCATATTTTTTGGATGATCCGGAAAAACTTCGTGAGAAATATATTCAACATATGGGTTGTCTCACTATCAACTTGGACATCAACCAAATTGATATTGAGAGTCCGGAATTTAAAAAGTTAAGGGAAATGTATCAGGAAAAAGAGGCTGAAGTCAAGGATATGGAAGACCGTTTGTCAAGCATTGAAAGTCGATTGTCTGAGATAGATGGGCGGACATATTCACGTAAGGATATACTTGACAGAATCAGCGAACCCTAAAATGTTACAATGGTAACAGATGAAAAACATATAATCAATTGGTAATCTTGAAGGAATCGAGCTGGGGAAAATGATTGTGAAGGGTAAAAATGGAATGATTTTGACAATCGATTTTTTTCACTTCTATTGAGGATATATATATTAAATAAGTTCACATATTCTTATTCATTACTTTACACCAACATTTCCAATCATGAGGAGTCCCTGGTAACGGTTCAATATTCTGGATTACCAAACACAACCCTTGGTTTATTAATATCTGGCACAATAAAAAAAAGGGGACAATACTATAAATGCATAAGAGATTGGAGGATAATTTGGGATATTGAAACACTTAAAAAAAGATTTTTTGTTTACTGTCGTCAAATTTTTCATAGCTTTATCTTAAATTTTCATGTAATCTCCTTTACAATTAGTAGGTTTTTATTATCCTCCATGCTCCCTTATGCAGCATAAAAACTTATTCTTTTTTTCACGAACATTAAAGGAGCCAATGTCAAATGAATGAATATGAATTAATAAAAACATCAACACGATTATCCACACCACCATACAGGATAAAAGTAGAAACAGAAGACATAGACTTCCTGAA
>Ga0310690_10001191_pt1 | contig 47684 bp, 45 predicted proteins | sample AusTroGonzalo_MG_2_FD_207661 | JGI IMG/M metagenome (GOLD analysis project Ga0310690, IMG submission 207661) | Bovine rumen microbial communities from tropical cattle in Woodstock, Queensland, Australia - Gonzalo_04 (v2) (version 2) | ecosystem: Host-associated > Mammals > Digestive system >... | reverse complement strand
TTCTGATGTGTGCGTTGTACCGCCGTTGCCGTAGAACACACTCGCTGCACTCTTGCTGCCGTAGCCTTCCAATAGTTTCTTGGTCTCTGCCGTCAGGTTGATGAACGGCAAACCATATTGATTCGCCACGTATTGCGCGCCGTACGGAAAATCAAAATCATGATTCGAAGCCTCTGTAGTGGTACCCTGTGCTTCACTACCGTCAATCTGTGCCAGCACCGTCAACTGATTGCCGTTCCAAAGGTTGCGGCATATCGACGAAGCAATAATCACCTGCGCACCTTTGGCTTTTGCCTCGTTGATCATCTTGCCCATATATACATCGTATTCCGAACTCGTGCCGTACTCCGACGTCCGCCAGGTCAGGTAGCCGTTATTGCTCTTCTGGTCATTGTGTCCGAAACTCAAGATCACATAGTCCCCTGCATGCAGTGAGTCCATCACGCATTGCCAGAAACTTTTCTCGCTCACTACTTGACCCAAGATCATACGCTTACCCGTATAGAAGCCTTTGGCGGTTCTACCTGTATGTGCCCAGTTGGTCACCGGCAGGCTGTCCAGATAATCCTGCATCACCTGACCCCAACCCATGAACTGCTCGGGGTTCTTATCGATATCCATCTCATATGTACTCATCATCGAGTCACCGCACATATGCAATCGTTTACCTTTCTTCTGCTGCGGCTCTTCCGGCTCTTCCTCGTCTCCGATGATATCATCCCCGCCTTCCATCTCCGGTTGCGGCTCGTATTTCACGCTGAAGACATAAAATGCATTCTCGCACGTCAGATATACCACACCCGCTGTTTGGGCTTCCAGCACAAGTGTCGTCTTATAACTGTTACCCTCCGCTGCAATCTCTGCCAGACTCTTATGCGCGGCTGTGTCTCCGTTGAACCACAGCACCATCTCTCTCGCCTGCACCGCCGCATCCGTATTGCTGCTGTTTGACCGTGCTACTACCGTCACCTTACCCGGATAGGCGATATTCAACGCCACACTCCGGTCATTGGCACTAGTCACCGCCATACCTGCTGTACTGATGTCGCTCACAAACGACGGACTTGCCTGCACATACGCCGCAATCGTACTGTTCACATTCTTCGCCGTGATCGCATGACTTCCCGTATATCCGCGCAGATACAAACCGTCCATACACATCAGTTGATCCGTGATCGTCGCGTTATGCTCGTACGCTGTAAACACCCATTCCGTCGTGTCGCTCACCACTACCTCGTCGCCGAAATCAATCCCGGTCTCTGCATCTTTTACGTCGTCCAATGCATCCTCGGCATCTACGCCGTACGCACTCAGCAATCCCAACGCACAGATCTTATTGTACATCCGCTTGCCGAACAATTCTGCACTCGCTGCATCGAAATGCTTTAGGTCCTCTAACATCGTCCCGTCCTGCATGTCGATCACGTAGAAATGCTCCATTTCATCGGCCAACTTATACTGCGCTTTCTCGATCGTATTGCTGTACAAAGCCGACTTCTTACTCACCGTACCACATATAAAAGGAACGCTCGCGTACGCGTCATTACCCGTGATGGCCACAATCGAATCCCGTAGATATTGCACCACCGCCTGCAGGTTATCATGATACGCATTCGCACTTGCCGTCGGAGTCCGGTCGCTCTCGCCTTGATGCCACAAGATACAACGAATATCGGGGGTATTCCCGCTTGCCGCTATCGTTGCCAAACAGGCACGTATATTGCTCACCAATGCCGGACTCAAAGCCTTACTTCCTGCTGTGTCCAGATAAGCCTCATCTACACTCCAATGCCGGTTACCGCTACTCGTGCTCGCCGGAGCAATACTCGTACCACCCGCACTGTGCTTGATCACGTACAACTTCTCAGCACTCATCTTCTGTGCAATATGGTAATACACCACGGCATCATATGCCCAGCGGTTGCGGTCATTATTACTTTCGCACATCGGATAGAAAGGTGCAAAAACACCCTGGCCTCCCGTCAGACTCCAACCGCCACTGTTGCCGTAACTCCATACCACGTTACTCATCCCCGTCTCTTTGTACGCACTCAAGTAACTTGGCATATCCGCCGACGGTACTCTACCGTCCGTGTTACTCTGACCTGCCGTAATAATCACCGGCACCGTTGCCGCAAAAACTGATAACTGATAGCTGATAACTGACAGCAAAATGAAAATTCGTTTATTCATTTTTTTGAATCATTTTGGGATTTTTTGGACTAATCATCAATTACGCTGCAAAAGTAGTAGTTTTGTACAATATATTTGGGTTTGTTTTGTCCCTTTATGGGTAAAAATGTACAAACACCACACTTTGTGTACGATTTTATGCACTTTTATTCAATTTTTTTGTGTACTTTTGCACCGTCAAATTGAAAACAACATGAAAACGCGTATTCTGACATCCGTGATTGGCTTGACGATGATCCTCTCATCGCTCTTTGCTCGTGAGACCTTTAACTTCAATCCCGATTGGTGTTTCGCCATCGGTGATAACCCCCAAGCAGCTGCCGTCGATTTCGATGACGCCCAATGGCATAAAGTCACCCTTCCTCATGCATGGAATGAAGATGAAGCGTTCAAAGTGCTGATCGATTCCCTGAGCGACACCATCGTCTGGTACCGTAAGCATTTCGTTCTGCCCGAGATCAAGGACACCAAGTACTTCCTCGAGGTCGAAGGAGTACGCCAAGCCGGTGAGTTCTATGTTAACGGCATGAAGGTCGGTCTCCATGAGAACGGTGTCACCGCCTTCGGTTTTGACCTGTCCGCATACGTGCATGCCGGCACCAACGTCATTGCCGTACGTACCGATAACGATTGGAAATACCGCGAGAAATCAACCAATTCCAAGTTCCAATGGAATGATCATAACTTCAATGCTAACTACGGAGGACTGCCCAAGAACATCTATCTCCACCGCACCGGTAAGATCTATCAGACCCTCCCGCTCTATTCCAACCTGCGCACGACGGGAACCTATATATTTGCGCGCGACTACGACATTCCGGGCCACAAGGCAACCATCCATGCCGAGTCCGAAGTAGCCAATGAGACCAACGCTGACCAATCGGTCTCCTATCGCGTCACCCTCATCGACCGTGACGGCTCTACCCTCAACACCTGGCAGTCGGCACCCCAAACCGTTCCTGCAGGACGCAAAGCCACCCTTGTTGCTGAAGCGCCATGCACCAACCTCCATTTCTGGTCATGGGGCTACGGTTATCTCTATGACGTACGCACCGAACTGCTCATCGATAACGTCGTCGTTGATGCTGTCACCACCCGCACCGGCTTCCGTAAGACCCGTTTTGCAGAAGGTAAGATATGGCTCAATGACCGCGTCATCATGATGCACGGATATGCCCAACGCACCTCCAACGAGTGGCCTGCACTTGGTATGTCCGTACCTGCATGGCTCTCTGACTATAGCAATGCGCTCCTTGTCGAGTCCGGTGGCAACCTCGTCCGCTGGATGCATACCTGCCCGTGGAAACAGGATGTCGAGTCCTGCGACCGCGTCGGACTCATCCAAGCTATGCCGGCCGGCGATGCGGAGAAAGATCGGGAAGGCAAGCAATGGACCCAACGCACCGAAGCCATGCGGGATGCGATCATCTACAACCGCAACAACCCCTCCATCCTCTTCTACGAGTCCGGTAACGCAGGCATCTCCGAAGCGCACATGCTCGAGATGAAAGCGATCCGGGACAAATACGACCCGTTCGGCGGACGCGCCATCGGAAGTCGTGAGATGCTCGCCATCAACTGCGCCGAATACGGCGGTGAGATGCTCTATATCAACAAGTCCAATAAGCACCCTATGTGGCAGATGGAGTACTGCCGCGATGAAGGACTGCGACTCTACTGGGATGAGTATTCCTATCCCTTCCATCCCGAAGGACAAGGACCCCTCTATCGCAAGAAACCTGCCAAGGAATATAACCGTAACCAAGATCAGTTCGCTATCGAACTCATCCGTCGCTGGTATGACTACTGGCTTGAACGACCCGGACGAGGCAAGCGCGTCAATGCCGGAGGAGCCAAGATCGTCTTCTCCGACACCAACACCCACTGCCGCGGCGAAGAGAACTACCGCCGTTCAGGTGTAGTCGATGCCATGCGTATCGCCAAAGACGGATTCTTTGCCCACCAAGTCATGTGGGACGGGTGGGTTACTCCCGAGAATGACCGCACCTATATCATCGGTCATTGGAACTATTCAGACACTATCCACAAACCCGTGCACGTCGTCTCCACCGGTGATAAAGTGGAACTCTACCTCAACGGCAAGCGCATCGAGCAACAACCTCTTCGCGCCTATAACTTCCTCTTCACCTTCCCTGACATCCCCTTCCAGGCAGGCAAACTCGAAGCTGTCAGTTATCGCAACGGCGCAGAGATAAGCCGCTATGCCATCGAAACAGCAGGTGCACCCGCTGCCCTTCGTCTCACCCCCATCACCAACCCGCTCGGTTTCCAAGCCGACGGAGCCGATGTGGCACTCGTCGAGGTCGAAGTGGTTGATGCACAAGGACGGCGTTGCCCGCTCGATAACCGCATCATCCATTGGACCGTCTCCGGACCCGCAGAATACCGCGGCGGCATCGCCAAAGTGCAAGCCGCTCATAACCGTCCGGACGATAATTTCATCCTCTCGCCCGACCTGCCCGTCGAGTGCGGCGTCAACCGTATTCTTATCCGTTCCACCACCAAAGCCGGAAAGATAACCGTCACGGCACAAGCCAAAGGACTCAAGAAACAGTCCATCGTGCTCAATACCCAAACCGTCACCAATAACGGTGGTCTCTCTACCTACCTTCCCGCACGTACCCTCCAAGGCTCACTCGTGCGCGGCGAGACACCATCCGCTCCTTCCTATCGCGATGAACTGCTCGGCGTGGATGTCCTGTCCGCTACCACAGCTACTAACGACAGCATCCTCGCTGCTACCTACGATGATAACGAGTACTCCTTCTGGCAGAACGACGGACAACTCTCCACCGCTTCCGTCACCTACACCCTTTCCCATAAAGCCGCTATCTGCGACATCGCACTCAAACTCGGTGATTGGAAATCGCGCCGTTATCCGCTTGAGGTACTCGCCGATAACCAAGTGGTATGGTCCGGACTAACAGACGGTTCACTCGGGTACGTCCACCTTCTCATCGACCGACCCGTACCCGCTACCACCTATACCATCCGTATGACCGGGCCTGCTCAGAAAATAGACCTGTCCAACCAGGTAGGTGAACTCGCAGGCGGAAAAACCAACAAACTCGAAGGCGGCAAGACCGGTAAGGGCACCCTCAAGATTATCGAGGTCGATTTCCTCGAACGCCCCCAACCCAAAGCCATCGTCTCCCTCACCTTCGATGATGGGCTGCTCGAACATTACACCACTGTCTTTCCCCTGCTCCAAGAACTCAACCTCCGTGCCACGTTTTGGATCATTGCTTCCCACATCGACCAAGCCAAAGCCCTCAAAGGAGCACAACCCATGACCTGGGAGCAGGTCTCCACCATGGCCCAAGCCGGACAAGAGATAGCCAACCACACTTACTCCCATCGTGATCCGGACAAGCAGTCCCTCGCGGAACTCAAAGCCGACATCCTCGCCGGTGATTCTGCCATCTTCGCCCACACCGGCATCCATCCCACCGCTCTCGCATTCCCTTTCAATCATCATAACGAAGCGCAAACAGCCATCGCCACCGAACTGTCCCTCATCCCGCGACTAACCCAACAGTCCTTCGGCGGCAAACGGGTTCCAACCGAAGCCGACTTCGAAGCTTGGCTCACCAAGACTCTCCGCTCCGGCGGCTGGACCGTCACCATGACCCATGGCATAGCCAACGGCTATGATGCCCTGCCCAATCCCGCCCTCTTCGAGACCTATCTCCGCCGTCTGGCGCAACTCCAATCCGAAGGTCAAATCTGGATATTACCTTTCTCCGAAGCAGCAGCCTACATGCAAGCCCGCATGTAAATGGCTAAATGATTAAATCGTCAATCAATCGTAAATCGTAAATCGTTAAATCGTAAATAAAAAATTTTCAGTATGAAAAATCTTTTTGACATTCGCGGCAAGGTGATCGTTCTCACCGGTGGCTGCGGCGTCCTCGGACAATCCATCGCTCTCTACCTCGCAGAGCAAGGTGCAAAAATGGTCGTTCTTGACCGTAACGAAGAAGCCGGTAAGGCGTTCGAAGCAAAACTCAACGAGATCGGTGAAGGACTCTTCCTCACTACTAACGTACTCGATGAAGAAGCCCTCAAGCAGAACCGTGCAGACATCCTTGCACGTTTCGGCACTATCGACGTCCTTCTCAATGCAGCCGGCGGAAACATGCCCGGCGCTACCATCGCTCCCGATAAGACCTTCCTCGACCTCGAGATCGATGCCTTCAAGAAAGTGGTGGACCTCAACCTCTTCGGTACCGTCCTGCCCACCAAGATCTTTGGTGAAGTGATGTGCGAGAAGAAAGAAGGATGCATCGTTAACTTCTGTTCCGAGTCTGCCCTCCGTCCCCTCACCCGCGTCGTTGGGTACGGCTCAGCCAAGTCCGCTATCGGTAACTACACCAAGTACATGGCTGCCGAGATGGCACAGAAATTCAGCCCGAAAATCCGTGTCAACGCCATCGTTCCGGGATTCCTCATCACCAACCAAAACCGTGCCCTGCTCACCAACGAAGACGGCTCCCTCACCGCTCGCGGCGAGACCATCATCGCACATACGCCCGCAGGACGTTTTGCTGAACCCGAAGAGCTGCTCGGAACCATCCATTATCTCATCTCCGATGCTTCCTCCTTCGTCACCGGTGTCCTCTCCGTTGTCGACGGCGGCTTCGATGCCTTCAGTATCTAACCCATAACCCGTAACCCATAACCCGTAACCCATTATGAATCTCTGCATTCAAACCATGCGTTGGTACGGCCCTAACGACCCCGTTACTCTCGCAGACATAAAAATGGCAGGAGCCACCGGTGTCATCACCGCCCTCCATCATATCCCTAACGGCGAGGTATGGACAGTCGAAGAGATAACCAAACGCAAGTCTCTCATCGAAGCGGCTGGTCTCGCTTGGACCGGTGTCGAGTCCGTGCCTGTACATGAGCATATCAAGACCCAAGAAGGCGACTACCTCCGGTATATCGACAACTACAAGCAGTCCCTGCGTAACCTTGGCGCGTGCGGCATCGACATGGTCACCTATAACTTCATGCCCGTGCTCGATTGGACACGAACCAACCTCGATTACGTATTCCCCGACGGCTCACACGGACTCATGTTCGAGAAAGCAGCCTACATCGCTTTCGACCTCTTTATCCTGCAGCGCGAAGGTGCCGAAGCAGACTACACCGCCGAAGAGATAGCCCGTGCCAAGGCACGTTTCGCTGCCATGTCCGAAGCGGAGAAACAGACCCTCACCCGCACCATGATCATGGGTCTCCCGGGTAGCGAAGAGTCCTTCACACTCGATCAGTTCCGCGAGCAACTGCTCCGGTACAAACATATCGATGCCAACCGACTCCGTGCCAACCTCATCTTCTTCCTCTCCGAGATATGCCCCGTGGCTGACGAAGCAGGCATCAAGATGGTTATCCACCCCGATGACCCGCCTATGCCCGTGCTCGGCTTACCGCGTGTGCTGTCTTCCGCCGAAGATTTCCAGGCACTCATCGATGCCGTACCCAATCCCTCCAACGGACTCTGTCTCTGTACAGGCTCCTTCGGCGGTGCAGGCAAACATGATCTTATCGGTATGATGCGACGCTTCGGTGACCGGATCAATTTCGTCCACCTCCGTGCTGTTTCCCAAACGGAACAAGGCGACTTCTACGAGAAATGGACCTTCGAAGGTGACCTCGACACATACGAGTTCCTCCGCGCGATGCTCGAAGTAGAGCAAGCCCGTGGCTGTTCCATACCCCTCCGTCCCGATCACGGACACCAGATATGCGATGACCTAAATAGCGCCAAACGTACCAACCCGGGCTATACCTGCCTCGGACGTATGCGCGAGTTAGCCGAGATACGCGGCATGGAACTGGCTATCGCCCGTGGCATGCAGAAATAGATTAAATTAACATACTACTTTTGTCGAAAGACGATCCACTTCGGTGGGTCGTCTTTTTTTTTGTCTAATTTTTAAAATTTCCACAACAATGAACACCAAATCTTCCTATTGCGCCAAACGAAATGTGCGCATCCAAAATCGTTTTGATGAACTCTACAAACAAAACAAGTTAACCATTTTTGACATCTATTTTATCCTTAGCCAAGAGTTCGATCTTTCCACTGATCGCATCTCGGAAATAATCCATAAACGACGAATTTAAGCCCTCGCGCGCGATAAAAAAGTCCGTCATTCTTCCGCGGTAATTTACCGTTTTTATCCGCAAAGATTGCCGTACCTTTGCACCGCCTTTCGGCCGGAGAGGCTCCGGACCCGCTTATTCCGAAGCAACCGTAAAACCGTTAGGCGGTGCATTATGACTTTATTAAATATCATCCAGTTTCATCCGCTCCGGGACACACTCCCCGATGGAACAGAACTCCGACTCGTCCTTCCTGTCGAGCGAACCAACAACAAACCGCTCTACATCACCTCCGACGGACGACCCTTCTCACATGTCTATGTCAAAGACAAATCAACCGGTGACTACCGTTTTGAGTACCACCCCATCAAACCTATCTTTGACACCTCTAAAACCAACAAGTACAATGGCAACCGCAAGCAGAAGTATCTCAAGATGACCCGTACCTACGGTTACATCCTCATCCATCATGCCGTCGCACTCGCTTTCATCGGACCCCGACCCGTGGAACGCTTACCCCCATCTCCCAAGTTCCCGTTCGGTCGACTCCATCCCTACGACTGTCATCATCTCAATGGTATCACCACCGACAACCGTGCCTCCAACCTCATCTGGCTCTCGCAAGCCGACCATCGCCGCTTCGATGAAGCACTCGCCAAAGGCCTCATCCTCACCCGCACCGACCCCGATTGCGGAGCCGAACCCAACCGCGACTACGACCCCTTCATCGAACGCGACTAAAAAGATTCTTTGTATTACGTCGTCTGGTAGACGACACCTAAAAATTTTTTATCATTATGCAAACTGAAAATTTAAAACTCTTGCGCGAACTGCGCACCCAAGAAAAAGCTATCAAAGCACGTATTGACTCCATTACTGACGCTGCCGCTGACGAAGCCGTCGCCATCCTTGCCGAAAAAGGCCAAGACCGCGGTGAGTTCGATGTTCCCGGCATTGGCACCTTCCAACTTCAGCGTACAGATGTCTTCAACCTTGCTGACTACAACAAGTACAAAGGCGAGGAAGCAGTCAACTGGCGCTTAGAAGCCAAAAAGAAAATCAAAGCGCAGAACGCCGCCAAAGCCTGCACCGCAAGTATGGCCGGTTTCCTGAAGACCTTCGTCGAACTCAACCCCAACAAAGAGCCCGACGAGATCAAACTGACCGTCAAAGTCATTGAGTAATGAGCATGCCACCGTCCGCTCTTTGTATCCGCCAATCTTGGAGGATCGGACGGTGGCAAAAGAAAAAGAAAAAGTACCAAAAAGATTAAAGAAAAATTTCGTAGTAGAGAGACTCTCTGCATAGTATAACACTCTCTCTGTAGTCTCTCTCACTACTTTTTCAAAAATTTTTATGGAATCCTTAGACGACATTATCATCAAGCGGGATAGTTGGACTTCCATGCTCGAACTGCTTAAACCCTACATCGCACCCCAAAACTGGCACATGATAGGACCCGCCAAAGAGCAATGGAACGCCATCCCGCTACAACGACAGCGGCAGATTTGGGTCACACTCTGGGAACAGAAAATGCGTGGTGCCAAGATCAAAGATCACCCGTACTACGCCATCAAAGATTGTGTTCCTATACCCTTCAACTGGAACGGCACTGACCATATCAACTCCATGATGAAGTCCTTCAAAATGGTCTCTGCCAAGTACTTCGACCGCTACGGAGTTTACACCCTCAAAGCCGCCCAAGCCTTCCAACTAAAAGACGTTAAACCGCTAAATTACAAATAATTATGAACGTTGAATTAATGAAAGGAATAGCCTCAGTATCTGGCACCGTAAGCCGTTATCGCGATGGACGTAAACTCGTCGCTCGCACCTACAAAAGAACCGGTAAGACCTGTTTCTATGTAGTAGACCCTCGTCATCGCCGTACCAAACCCACCAAGTCCGAACTCAAAGCCCGCTCCAACTTTGGTGCAATCGCATCTGAAGTTGCTCGCAGGTTAAAAGAAGGGGACACCCGTCCCCGTTCCATCATCTGGAAAGAGGTCGCAAGCATCCTTTCCGCAGAATAAAACAAGACCATCACGGGACCATCTCCCCAGAGCGTCCTTCCGACGGAACGGAAGGAGCGGCCTCTGCCTAGAAAGGTTAAATATATTTATTAAGTAATTGTTATGAAGAAATACCGTAAATCAGATCTTCGGCTGACTTTAGAACAAAACATGCATCAGCCGGTCTCCGAAAAAGAGTTCTCTCGTTGGTTTAGCATCTATTGCGAACGAACCAAACAGCCCGACGACGTCCTCAATGCCAAAGAGTTAACAACCGAACAAGTGGACGACTTCGCACAATGGCTCGGATACCCGCTTAGATAACCAAATCGCAGAAAATCCCTGACCAAATCCCAAAAAGTTGGGGATTTTCTTGCAAAAACCCGAAAAACGTGGGCATATTTGCACCAGATTTTAAAAATTCACACGACTATGCGATCAGATCACTTGCAACTAATCACCGCCACAGTCCTCTCCATCGGCGGACTCATATTACTCTTCTGCGGACTCTTTATCGATCCGCAAGGACAGATCCACGAGACTTTGCTCGTTGCCTTCGGCGAGACGGCGACCTTTGCAGGTAGTTTGTTTGGAATAGATTACTATTACAAACAGAAGGGCTCCCGAAAATTTTAATTTTTGGGAAGAGGAGGGAGCGCAACCATTATACGAGTTACATAGTAACGAAGTCATGGATTGCCGCTTCCGACGAGGCATAGATTACGTCTACAAACGCAAACAATAATCATGTATTACAAATTAATCCGAAATAACTTTTCGTCTGTTAGTCCCGAATCTAATTCGGGTAAGGCCGTCCCTGGTAAATTGTACCGAGTATCTCATTACTACAACAAGCGTACCGGCCTCCTCGTCGAACGTCTCCACTATATCTGCGACACCCTCGAGAATGCAGACTACCTCGTTCCGGCACTCATCTATCGCGTCACCGTCACGCAATCCCCCAAGTTCCGCCGATTGCTACCTCTTCTCAATCAAGTGCCTGGTCGCACTGGGATCAGAGTCCATCGCGGAACTCAACCCGAACACTCCCTCGGCTGTATCCTCGTCTCAGCCCACTGCGAGCAAACCCTCACAGCTCGTTGGCTCTCCGAACAAACAGCCAAAGAGGAAACCCGTTTAGAGATTTGTAACAACATAAATTTTTACCGATCATGAAAGAAAATGAAGAAAAAGACTGGGTGAAAGTTCTGTACGAAGTCATCCTGAAGATCCTTACCCTTGGTTTCTATCACGTGGAAAAGCACCGCAAAAAGTAACGCGTATGGCTAAGGTAGAGTTTGACCCGGGTATAGAATCGGTGACCGGCATTCTGATGGGAACAGACCCTTTCTATATCCGCCGCTACCCCTCCAAGAACGGCGTGATGCATATCGTCCAAGCACGTCCCGACCGCTCGGGTCATACTCCATCTCCAGCCGAAGCACAAACCCGTATCCTCTTCGCTCAGAAGTACGGACATGAGAAACACCTCGCGTTCCTCGAACGCAAGTTCAAAGATCAATTAACTATTAACTTTAACGACTAATGGCAAAAATCACTCTCCACGGCATGTTTGCCCGCGTGATGGGTAAGTTCAACAAGTCGGAAACGCTCTACTTCAAACGTTGCCCCTGTGGCAAAGAGCAGTTGGGTGTCGACCTCTTGAACCCTTCCAAGGCTAATGACCCCAAGAACGTCCAAGCCCAGAACGCACTCAAAACTGCCTCGCAAGCGGCAAAAACTGCCCTTGCAGATCCAACGCAACGAGCGGCACTCGAAGCAGCCTTCAAAGCCCAATCGAAGTACACCTCTCTCTTTGCCTACACCGTAGCGCAAAAGTACGTCAAACCCAACTTCGGCGACTAATCGAACAACCCAATCATTTTTATTAACCTTAAAAACCTCTCACGTGGCTTAGAGGGCATCCCCTCGAGACACAAACCGAACGCAGTGTTTGTGGATCGAAGAGCGGGTGCATCCGAGTACTCCCTACCAAAACGGAATTTTGGTACATGTACGAGGATAGCCACACGCGAATGGCAAAAGTAGAATGGAGTGCCGGTATCGACTCTGTATCCGGCGCACTCAGTAAACCGGGGTCCAACCCCCAACACTCTTGTGAGAAAATGTTGCTCGGTACCCACCGTACCGCACCCACCGAGTCGAAAGACTGTAACCGTCTGTACCTGCGCAAGAAGGTAACCCGCAACACCTCTCCGACCGAAGACGAACTCTTCGCTCGTATGCGCTTCGCGACCGTAGCGCAAGCAGTCAACGAGCGTCGCAAAGACCTCACCAAGATCGTTGCTGACCAGCAAGCCTTCGTTGCACAGAAGGACCAAGCCGGCGGCAAGAAGACCATGAAGGCCTACTACTGGATGGTCTGCGGCGACGCCTACGACGTCGAGCACCCGCGCGGCTAAGTCGCTCCGCGACACGGAAAAGTCTCTCCCCTCAAAGGAGAGGCTTTTTCATTTCCCTCCCCGTAACCTGTAACCTGTAACCCGTAACCTCTAACCTTTATTTTTGACGATTCCCCCCATAAGGTGTTCGTTTCACTCACGGACTTTGTTGATATTAAAAAAAAGACGATTCCCCTCAAAAATTCAAATAAATTAGCACATGTGAAAATTTTTTGTACCTTTGTGCCCGATTTCGTAAAGCATACAGATTATTGATTATATATGGCAAGTTTTCAGAAATTAACGCCTCGGAGTGAGGTGTTTTTTTATTTGCCATACCGCCCGCCTCTCTGCTCTCCGCTCCGCTCTGCCCGCGCGCCGCAGGCGCGCATCCCCCCGCCGCCGCGCCCAACTCCGCATCCCGCATCCAACTCCGTACCCGCATAGCCCAATCCCATATCAGGTCTCTCTTCAATGCGGTGTTCTCTCCGTTCACGTCTATTATATATCATAGGGTCTCTCTTCAATGCGGTGTTCGTTACTCTCACATTCTTATATATATATCTTAGGGTCTCTCTCTTCATAAGGTGTTCGGCTTCTCCTCACAAGCTTGTATCCTACTTGGTCCTTTTCACTCCAGCTTGTTCCCTTCCTGTATCCTACCTGCTCCCTACCTGTATTCCGTAACAACTTTGGCACAGAATTTGCTCCTATATTGTGGATATCTAAACACACCCCATAGACATGAAGAGAGTCGTACTCCTGTTAAGCATTCTTGCTTTCTATCTAACCGGTCGCGCACAAGAACCGGTAACCATTACTGTCACCGCTCCATCGTGGGAAAAAGTGTACGCATGGGTATGGAATTGCCCCAAACAATACCGCGAAAAGTTCATCCCTCTAACTAAAGTGGACGACCATACATGGACATTATCGCTAGATATGGACGTATCTGCCTATAAGAAAGCAGGAATGCTGTTCGTCAATACCGATTCATGGAATACCGACCTTCAGAAAACGACCGACCTGCCTCTACAAAGTGCCTGCTATGCGATCCCGCAGACCCAGCAACAGGGACAGATAGTCAAGCGCCCCAACGGACTTGTATGTAAAGAACTGATCTATGAATGTCAAACCGTAGAATGCAAATGAAAAACGAACCAACCCGCGCCAACAGGGCACTTAAATACATCCTTTGGTCGCTCAAACTGCTATTGAGCCTCATCTTCTCCTTCTCATACTTATGTATGATGAAAGTCCTATACTGTGGTTGCTGGGCTTGTAAGATCGGCGTCGCAATAGGTATCCTCGGCTTACTCCTGGGTCTTTGGGATAGAGGCAAAGAATTATATCATTTGGCATCTACGCGGCTCCCCATGCCGCATACTACGCAATAGGCAAACGATTTCTAAATACTCTCGCGCGCCCTGCGGTCGCTCGAAAAAGAAAGCCCTATATTTTTTTTGAGAGAGACCATATCTTTTTTGCCCCTGGCGGTCTAACCTCCGTTATGCCATCCCCATACATACGCGCTGCCCTCTCATTGTGCCAACGCTTTCTCTCGCGCTATACCTCGTAGGAGCGGGTGTGGGCGGGGCGCGGATATGCCATGCGCGGTGCGGGGTATGCGCGCCTGCGGCGCGCGGGAGGGACAGAGCGCGGACGGGAGAGAGGCGGAGCGGAGAGCAGAGAGAGACGGCATGCCCCCTCACGGCGGCTTCGCCATCGGCCTCGAGCGCATCACCGCCTGCTTCCTCGGCATCGCCAACGTCAAAGAATGCTCGATGTTCCCACGAGACATCAACCGTGTGGCTCCATAAGAGAATCGTAATAGAAATCAGAGACCTTCGGGTCTCTTTTTTTTGCCCAAACGCTTGCATATGTGCAAAAAAATGTGTACCTTTGCGCCAAAATTGGCGCAGAAACAAAAATAATACATATATGATTGTATCAGAAATATCACTTTGGGGCGTGGGGATAGTTGCCCTTTTGGTGCTCCTTGCGGTGATTGTGCTGGCGTTTGTGGACCGGCGTATGTTGGGACGAATGCTCGTCATTTTCAGCGCGACGATTGCGCAGATGGCCGTTGTGGCGGGAGTAGTGTGGTTAGTCTATCGGACGAACGCATGGTGGGCGTTTGCGCTGCTGTATGGGCTGGTGCTCTTTTTGTCCGTCTGCTGGGTGTTGTATTCGTTGCAACCGACATGGCGACCGATGGTCGGGCCGGTAGCGACGGCGATGTTCGCCGGCAGCGTCATCGTCGCGTGCAGCACGCTGCTGTGTCTGCCAATGAGTGTTTTCATCACGGTGTACTCGGTTCTGATGGCCTGTATGACGGCTTCGATGATACAGACGATGGTGACCGGCGTAGCCTGAACATGCCTCAGAAGGGCGAACAAACCCTGATGGAACGCATCTTGCCGCACGTACGGTCGATGATGCAACCGCTGGTGATGGTGATGCCGGTGTTGTACGCGGGCATGCTGCTCGGCGGTATCGCGCCGCTGACGGGATTGTTAGTACTGCTGCTACTGATCGCCTCGGCTTTCGGGGCTAATATCGTGGCAGGAGTGATTGCTTTGGTAATGATTCAAAAACAGGTAAAATAAAATTCATCGAATATGGCACAGCCGAAAGGTTGTGCTTTTTTTGTGGGCCAAAAGAGCCCAAAATGGGCCAAAAATTAAATCTGCATCAAAAGTGCAGATTTTTTTGTGAATATATCGAAAAATATTTGCATATGTCAGAAAAAAAGTGTACCTTTGCAGCCGAAAGTTGCAAAGACATGAGTAAATCGCTAAAAGATCGCTTAGATTATCTGATAGCTTTGATATCAGAATTCGCAGCCGCACACCATCTGTCGCTGCAGCAGGCATATTTGTATCTTCAACGATACAAAGGTCTTGACTTTGCCGACGAGTTCTACGATGTAGAGCATACTCTGTCCTTCGACCAAGCCGTTGAGGACGTAACGATGTATTGCCAAAGAATGGGAGGAGCAATCGCATGATACTCTATCACGGAACAAATACAGACTTTCAGCAGATACGTCTCGATATGAGTCGTGTCGGCAAGGACTTTGGTTTCGGATTCTATCTGACCACAGACAAGCAAGTCGCCACGCGCCAAGCTGAGCGCAAGTTGCTCCAATACGGTACTGGCGCCAAAATCGTGCAGAACTATTATCTGGACGAGAAGAAAATGGACGGACTGAAAGTGCTCCGTTTAGATGCATATACCGAAGAATGGGCAGATTTCATACTCTTAAATCGGCAGAACAAGGAACGCCGTTCGTTGCACGACTATGACGTAGTTATTGGTCCGATTGCCAACGATACAGTTGGTTTCCAAATTCGCCGATACACAGAAGGAATTATTACTAAAGCACAGTTCTTGCAAGAGATCATGTATCACCAAGTGACGATGCAATATTTCTTCGGAACGGAACGCGCATTAACAATATTAGAGAGACGATGAGCAAGGAAACGTTTATGATCGAGTCGCTAACTCGCGATGTAGTAGCTCTTTTGATGGAAGAAAGAGGTTTGTCTATGCGTGAAGCTATGGATGCATTCTGCAGTTCCCGTACGTTCGATGCACTCTCTAATCCGGATACGGGTTTGTATTTCCAAAGTCCCGCATATATTCTTGACGAGTTCAAGACAGAGGGACTATAACCTCTCGTCTCTCCGTGACGTAAAACCGGACGTCAGCTGCCCAAGACGTAAAATTGGGTGAGAATAGAGATTTAGAAGAATAAAAATATGGAAGCAACATTAAGACAACCTGTTATGCAATATGCAGGAACTATCTCGGAAGAAAAATGGGATAGCCTACATACCATCGAGGAGTTGGATGCATCATTGAAAAGTATTATCCATAATCATTTTCATGGATGAAAAAGTTAGAAGTACGTATAGATGATGCCGTTTTCTTGGATCTGACTGAATTTTATAAGGTCAGTCTCAAGAATCACCCTTCTTTAGATGAAAACACTGTGCGAAAGAAAGAGCAACGCCTTATCCGTGCTTTGAAAGACTTAGGCAAATATGCTCTAACTGACCACACCCAGGTTCGGCATATACAATGGATTCGTAAAGGATACAAGGACTACTATGTGGATGGATTTCATTTTGGTTACAAAATAGAAATCTTACCAACCGGTGAAAAAGTCGTTGTTGTTTATGAAGCTCTTCACGAATTGCTATTTGATTAAGCTAAATACCGTCCATCCGTGACGTAAAACCGGACGTCAGCTGCCCAAGACGTAAAACAGGGTGAAGGAGTGCGATGAAACGCACTCCGAGTGAAGCGCCCGAGTAGTCCCCACTACAAGGATAAGCGCAAACATAGAATAGAAAATAAATAAAATAGGCGCAAGCGAGCGCCAGATAAAGCGTAATAAGCCTAACATTGATTTGTTGGAACTTCGACACTTTCAGATAAATCTATAATGTCTCAAATAAGGTTTATGCACGCTCACGTATTGGCGTGAGTTTTTGTGCGTAAATTTGAGACATTAAAGGTAAGTCGAAGACCTCAACAAATCAAATAAACGGATAAAAGCCCACGCTTTTAATTTTGGACATTATTAATTTAAAATTTTAATGATATGAGAACAAAAATCTTTACATTTTTTGCTGCCGTTCTTTTTGCAGGTAGCATGATGGCAAAAGTAGCTGAGATGACCTGTGCAGAAGCTCGCGAGGCAGCTTTGGCAGGTAGTACCGACGAAGTAACAGTTACCGGTTATGTTACTTCCATCAAAACAGTGTATAATCCGCAGTATAACAACATTACCTTCTGGATGGCAGATGAGGTTGACGGCGGTGAAGTATTCCAAGCTTATCGTTGCACCCCTGAAGCAGCAGACAAACTGCCGGAGGTAGGAGACAAGGTTCAAGCGACCGGTACACTGCTTAATTACAATGGTATTCCGGAATTGGCACAAGGTGGCACATGCGTTATCGTTGAGAAGGGTACTCCTGAAGAACCATGCCTCATCGCTTCAGGTACTTGTGGCGAGAACCTTACTTGGGAACTCACTTGTGATAGCGTATTGACGATTAGCGGAACAGGAGAAATGGAGAATTATCGTTTTGATTACTCTCAACAGGTCACCCTAACTCCGTGGAATGCTTATCTATCGGATATTAAATCAGTTATTATTTCAAATGGAGTGACTTGTATTGGAAATTGGGCTTTCGATGATCTTTCAAACTGCACTTATATCGATATTCCAAATTCTGTCGCGAGAATTGGAAATAGAGCGTTCTCTAGTTGCAGCAGCTTGAGTTTCTTGAATATTCCCAACTCCGTGACGAATATTGGAGAGGGCGCTTTCGTTAATTGCCGTGGACTCACATCTATTGAGGTCGCATATGATAATTCTTATTACAGTTCGATAAATGGAGTGCTATTTGATAAAGACCTTACTATTTTGGTTTATTATCCAGCAGGAAAACAGGGGGCATATGTCATTCCCAACTCCGTTTTTTCGATTGGGAATTACGCTTTCAATAATTGCATCAATCTTACATCTATAGAAATTCCTAATTCTGTAACAAATATTGGAGAATATGCTTTCTTTTATTGCTCGGGATTGAACTCTGTGAAAATAGGAAATAACGTCACAAGCATTGGAATATATGCTTTCTATGGTTGCACAAGTTTGACCTCTATTAAAATTTCTAAAAGCGTTGTAAGCTTTGGAGATTATGCTTTCTCGTACTGCCCAAATTTGGCAGAAGTAACTAATTATGCCATAGTGCCACAAACTATTAGTTCAGAGACGTTTAATAGCACAAGCCTTTCTGCTCTTACTCTCTACGTCCCCGCAGAAAGCCTTGAAGCTTACCAAGTTGCGGATGTCTGGAAAAAGTTCGGAACGATTCAAGCGATTGAAGACGGGGAGACTGAGTCTCAGTACGCAACTATAGCTGATACATACAACATGGCACAAGATTCCGTATTTACTCTCGGAGAATTTGATGTGGTTTATGTAGTAAGTATCCAAAATGGGGCTAATATTTACATCAAAGACTCAACAGGATCAGCTATGATTTATCAGCCAGATTACGGCTTACAAGCTGGTGACCATGTAGCAGCTGGAATGCAAGGAAAAATAATGATTTATCATGGTCTGTATGAAATAGCACCTATTACTGCCAAAGATAGTCTCACCATTACTTCTGGCGAAACGCCTGCTCCAGAGGAAGCAACCGAAGTGCCGTCGTTGACCAATGTAAATCAGTATGTTGTATATAAGAATGTTACTTTCTCGCAAGATACAGCATTCGTAGAAGAGCGCAGGCATCAAGTTAATGGCATATGGAACAATCAAGAGATAATCTTCTACAACCAATATTATATAGGAGCAACACTTAAGGCTGGTAAGACATACAATATAACATCCGTTAATAATGTCTATTGGACGACTCCACAAGCATACCCGCTTGCAGTGGAAGAGGTATCTGGTGAAACACACGATTCATGCCTCATCGCTTCCGGTACTTGTGGCGAGAACCTTACTTGGGAACTCACATGCGATAGCGTGCTGACAATCAGCGGAACAGGACCGATGACAGACTTTGATTACTCTATTGGAGCTCCTTGGGATTCGTATTATTGGGCTATCATTACTTTGGTGACAAATACAGGTGTCACCAGTATAGGAGATTACGCTTTCTATAACTGTGGTAGCAACCTAAGTTCGGTAACAATTTCCGAAAGTGTCACGAGTATTGGGAAAGGAGCTTTTTATGGTTGTAAATTAGCATCCATTACAATTCCAAATTCTGTTACAACGATTGATAATTCCGCATTCCGATATTGCCGTGCAATAACATCTCTCTCTATTCCAAATTCTGTTTTAACAATAGGGTATGATGCTTTTGAGTACTGTGATAATTTATCAACTGTCGATATTTCAAGTTCCGTTACTTCCATTGGTAATGCTGCTTTTGCCGGATGTAAAAAATTACAATCCATAAACGTGGACGAAGCTAATTCAGAGTATTGTAGCATAGACGGTGTATTATTTAATAAGGCTCAAACCACCCTTGTTCAATATCCATTAGGCAAAGAAGATACACTATATGCTATTCCGAATACTGTCACCACAATAGGCAGTATGTCATTTAGTTATACTATGAAGAGTTGGAATGCTAAACTTACCTCTGTAATCATCCCTAGTTCTGTTGTAAAGATTGAAACAACTGCTTTTTGGAATGTATCAAGTGTAACGATGACTAATTTATCGATTGTGCCGCAATCGATAAATCCGTATGCATCTGAATACGCAGATTTTTCCACTTGCACCCTCTATGTTCCCGCAGAAAGCCTTGAAGCATACAAAGCAGCAGATGTATGGAAAGATTTTGGCATTATCCTGCCGATAGAGGAACAACCTGTCGAAACGGAAGAGGTGGACTTCAATGTGGTCTATAAAGGAGATGATGATAAGCAAATCTATTCCGAGACTATAACCCTGCATTTGCCCGTTGCTCCGGAAATTGAAGGATTCTCCTTCCTCAAATGGCAGATTGTTACCGAAGATTTGGAAGACGAAATCGTCATTCAGGCGGTATATACAGCCAATGAGCAATCCTCTGCACCGGAGGTATACACCAATCCCGCCAACCCTGCGCAGAAACTCATCCGTAACGGAAATATCTATATCCTCACCGGCGATAAGACCTATACCGTGACAGGACAAGAAGTTAGGTAATAGATAAGAGGTAAGAGGTAAGAAATCAGGGCGGCTCATTATATGGTGAGTCGTCCTGATTTGTTGTTTCAGTGAAACAAAGATGCAAAATGATTTGCATATATCAAAAAAAAGTCGTACCTTTGCAGCGGATTAGAATTGTTCGGATCTGATCCGAACGGAAAAGAAGAAAACATAACAGGACACGACACATGGCTTCGGATCTGATCCGAACGGAAAAGAAGAAAACAGCAGGAACGGAAAAGAAGAAATATGGTAGAAGATCACGACATATGGCAATGGCAAGAACCCGGCGAGGCATGGAAAGGCGCCGGGCTATACCATATTACGCTGAAGATACCTACGTGTGAGCCTTTGTTGGGTGATATGGTCATCCCCGATAACGACCCTACAAAGGCTTGGGTGAACTATAGTGATCTGGGACGTGCGGTATTGGAGTACCAGAAAGTCAACGCGATCCTCTATCCGGAGATACAGATTCTCCATTATTGCCTTATGCCGGATCATATCCATTCGATCTGGTATGTGCGGCAGGCTATGCCAAGAGGGATTAGCGCTGCGGTGCGCGGTTTCTGGCAAGGCGCCAAGAAAGCCGGCCGGGCATATTCCTATCTTTCTTCTATTATACCCGAATCGGATTCGGGTGAACAAAAGAAAAACATCCACGACATAGCCGAGCATCTCCGTGAACAGATACCTGATGCTGAGTACGCGGCTCAGCCGCCTATCTTCACAGACATGCCGCATATCCGCCCCATGGGACAACGACGCCAACTGCCGGCAACACTCCGTTATATTGATATGAATCCCCAGCGCCTCGCTACCAAGCGCCTCATGCCTGGCTTCTTCCGTGTGCAGGATCATATTGAGATAGGCGACCGGATATATTGCGGCGTCGGAAATTCGGATTTGTTGCAAGCGGCGCTATACAAGCCTGTCCATGTGCGCCACACCATGCTCGATGAGGCTGCACATGGCGATGACAAGCGCCTCAACGAGTATATGGACAGCTGTATCGCTGCGGCTCATAAAGGCGCGATCATGGTATCACCTTTTATCCATGAGAAGGAGCGGGAGGTACTCTATAGAGTCCTTGCAGAGGGAGGCAAAGCGATATACCTTGCCGATAATGGTCTTGGCGAGTATTACAAGCCCTCTGACGGCATCTTTGATGCAGTTGCCAACAAGCAGGTCCTCATCCTCTCTCCGTGGCCGTACGATCCCAAGAAGCGCGGCATCACGCGCGCTGAGTGCGTCGCACTCAATCAGATGGCAGAGGAGATTTCACAAATGTGCAAGAAAATCCCCTAAAATATTTGCATATATCGCAAAAAAGCTGTACCTTTGCAGCATGAAACAGTTGTTAGACGATTATATTTTCTCGGATGTACTGCGGTACGAGGGACATAAGTTGATTTATACGCAGGAGGGGAGTGAACCGATTGTGTTAGGTGGGATTCTCGGTGCGACGCTGCTATGCGTGCGGTTGATTAATACCGATGAACAGAAAGAGCGGGGTTTTACCTTGAGCGAAGAGTTACGCTACGAACCCTTCTTCCTGCAATACGAAAGCGAAGTGATAGCTGATGATTGGGGGTATATAGACGCGGAACTGGAACAATTGGACTTGGCATATCTAGAATTGTGTTCCAATGAACAAGTGTCGATCGAGATGATCTGTCCGAATAAGCGTCAATTAAGCATCGCGATGGATGTAGTTTCGACCTACATGCGCCGTATTGCTATCGAGAAGTACAAAGCGCATATATATGAGTTTGTGAAATGGGCGATGCCTTTTGCTCAGTGGCTTTTCTATGCCGCGCAAGCTGAACCGCAACGCCAACGGTTCCTGCAAATAGACTGGACGGATCCGGCATTGGTGCATGAATTGGCATGCTATATGGAGAAAGATACGCCTGAAGAACCGTTTTTCGTATTTGAAGGAGAAGAAGCCGCTGATCTTATGGAGCGCTATTGGAAATGGCTTTGGGAAGAAGCACAGAAAGAGGCAAATCTATATCCTGATGCAAAGGTGCGGATGGCTGAATTCAAACAACTCATCTTGAAAGAAGAGACCGATTGGGATTTTATCAAACCGGAGATGAAGGACTTTAAGCCGGAGCAGATCAATCTTTTCCGCAAATGGATGGGGCAGTGGACGGATTTCGTGAATGGAAAGATCAAGCCAGAAACACCCAAGCGTCAGAAGAAAGACGAAGAACAATTATTCTTCCCGGATAATGTACTCACATGTCCGACTGAGGAGACGGAAGACAGGTACGCTGCGACTCGAGAATATATCAAGGAGCGAAAGAGGTATGACAAAGAATTCGGAAAATTTGTAAAAAATACATCGCATGCCAAATTATGTCGCCAACTGAGCCTTCTTTTTGGATGGTACGTAGAGCCGAGTACGCTGAGAAAGAGCTTGTTACGATCGCCTAAACGAAAAACAAAAAAATATACATAAATCGCATTTTGAGGACGTCCGCGGACGTCCTTTTTTTGTATGCGTCCTTGAAAAAGGGCGTTTTTTGTTGTAACTTTGCAGAAAATTTCAATTTTTTTGTTTAACTTAAATTATTTTTATTATGCTTACAAACCTTAATTCGATGGAGGGACAGGAAGACCTCCGCATTGTGGAACATCTCGACATGCAAAAACTTCCTGAAAGTGTACGACAAATGATATCGCTGGCGAGTACGGAGGAGGGAAAGGATATTATCCTCATGGCAACGCTTGCGGCTGCGAGTGCGTGCGTACCTAATTTGTATTTCCGTTATGGTCCGACAGGCAAGAAGTACTACGCGAATCTGCAATGTTTTATTTTGGCTGCAGCGGCAAGCGGAAAGGGAATTGCGAACCAAGCGTTGGAGATGATGCGCGTGGTAGATGAGCAGTATCCGATGCTTATTGCGGGCGATAGTACGTTAGCGGCGTTCTACAAGGCGCTGGAGGAACAAGGAGGTGTCGGGTATATGCACGAGAGCGAGGGCTCGGTGATCACGGATATCTGGAAAGCAGGTGCAGCGAATTATAACACGGCGTTGCGAAAGGCTGCGGAACATGAGCCGATTAGTCGGAATCGTGTGAAGGGAGCTTCGGAGATCAAGAATCCGCGATTGAGTATGTTACTGACGGGTACGTTTAGCCAATACAAGGCGCTTGTTCCGAGCGTGGAGAACGGATACTTTAGCCGTTTGCTGACGATGGTGATCCGCGGGACGAACGGCTTTGACAAACGGTATGTGAACTCGAAAGGCGGACAGAGCGCTGTGCCGAAGATGGTGGGACAGCGGTTACTGCGGACGTACGAGGCGCTGATGGCAAGCGGGGAAAAGGAATGGAGTCTGACGGAAACGCAGAAAGAGCGGTTGGGCGAGCATCTGGAGACGGAGTACGGAACGCTAATCGGGCTGTTAGGAGAGAACTTTCATTCGGCGGTGATACGAATGGCGGTACAGATAGAACGGATGGCGATGGTGTTGACGGCGATGCGGGGAGACTCGAGCCTGATGTCTCGAGCACAGAACAAAACGAGCGGCGAATCCGATTCGCCTACAATGGAAGAAAATAGCCGAATGGCATTCGGCACAATGAACGACGTTCTATTATGCAGGGATGAGGATTATGAGACGGCTGAGATGATCGGGAATAAGATGCTGCTGCATATGGCGGCGGCGTACCGGATGATAGACGGGGATAAACAAGATGTGGTTCCGGAGATAAAGCCGCTGGACCAGAGAAGGGTGGTTTTTGAGCTGTTAAGACCCGAATATGACCACAAGGCATTGGCAGAAGAGGCGAAACGACAAGGAGTATCGCAAAGAACTATCGAACGATGGAATCTAAGTTGGATGGAAAACGGGCTGGTACAGAAGACAAACTACGGTCAATACAAAAAAGTAGGATGACGCTGTGTCGCTGTGTCGCTGTTTTAGCGGGCTGTTTTATGGCATAAAAATAATAAAATCAACAAAATAGCAAAGAGCGACAAGAGCGACACAGCGACATGCAAAAAATTATTGTCGAATACCATTCGACCCAACGGACGACGTTTTGGGAAGGGTGTGGTTAGGTAGATGTAAGGGTAACAACTAACGAACAACCAAGGAAGAACGAAGGAACAACTAACGGTAACCAGGTAAGAATACCGACCGTTACATTTTTTAAAGAAAGGAAATGAAGTATGGCACAATTTACGACAGCAGCCGGGATAGATGATTTGACCGGCAAATTGAGTAGAACAGATTGCATTGTGATGCGACAAAAGAAGTACCGTTTTCCGAACGGGAAGATTATCAAATATGGGCCGAAGGAGGCTTTTGCGCGGGACAAGCGGGATTACAAACGTTCGCCGCGGACGAAGGCAGAAGAGGTTCAGAATGGCAAATGGAAGGAGGCTTGTCAAGAGGCATCGTGTATAATCCATGATGTCGGGCATCCGCGGTATGCGGAATTGTATGAGCGGTGGTTGCATCAGGCGAACGGTCATGGAGATCCGGTAACGGGGAAGCGTGTTATTGTGCAGTTTGATAATTTTGTGCGATCTGTATTGATCCACGAGTAGCGAAAGGGACCCTATGGGTCTCTTTTTTTTGTATATATCCCACAGATTTGACGGATTTAACGGATTTTATTTGCATATGTCAAAAAAAAGCAGTAATTTTGCACGCGATTTTGGAGGGAGAGAGGTTATGGGTTACGGGTTACGGGTTACGGGGTTGAAGATTGAAGATTGAAAATTGAAGATTGAAAATTTTATAGGTTATGGGTTATAGGTTACGGGTGATAGGATTGCTGGTGAGTATGTGGATGGTGATGCCGGCGTGGTCGGAAGGGGTGCGGTATCTGGATACGGAGACGTTCCGCGCGGAGGTGTTCGATTACAAATGCCACAAGGATTGGGTGTTTGAAGGCGACAAGCCTTGTGTGATTGATTTCTACACGACGTGGTGCGGTCCGTGCAAGCGTCTGGCACCGATCATGGAGGAGTTGAGTGCGGAGTACGGGGATAAGATCGTGTTCTACAAGGTAGATACGGAGCGCGAGCAGGAGTTGTCGTATGTGTTTAACATCAACTCGATTCCGCAAGTGCTGTATGTACCGATGGAGGGGAAACCGATGCTGCTCAAAGGGTTGTATCCGAAGGAAGAGATAGTGAAAATCATAAATGATTTTCTAATTGAAAATTGACAATTGATAATTGACAATTATGCACGTAGAGTTGGTGTTATTGATATTATCGTTGCTGTTCTTTGTGAGCATTATAGCCGACAAGATCGGATATAAGTTTGGTGTGCCGGCATTGCTGCTGTTTTTGACGGTAGGTATGCTGTTCGGATCGAACGGTATCGGAGCGTTGTTCGGCGGTAACGGGATCCAGATAGACACGGAGAACGCGCAGGCGCTGAGTACGGTAGCGATGTGTATCATCCTGTTCACGGGTGGTTTGGACACGAAGCTGAGTGATGTGAAGAGCGTGTTGGGTCCGGGCTTGACGTTAGCGACCTTAGGTGTGCTGCTGACGTGTGTGATCACGGGTGTGCTGGTCTATTTGATCTTCGGTTGGCTGAACGCAGTAGCGAGTGTGTCGATCTGGATGGCGCTGTTGATAGCGGCGACGATGTCGAGTACGGACAGCGCGAGTGTGTTCTCGATCATGCGCACGAACGGTATCGGCTTGAAGCATGACTTGCGTCCGCTGCTGGAGTTGGAGTCGGGTGCTAATGACCCGATGGCGTATGTGCTGACGACGACGCTGATAGGTGTGGTGCTGTCAGGCACGAAGCAAGTGGATGGTCTGCCGATCATCCAAACGGTAGTGATCCAGCTGGTGATGGGAACGGTGTTGGGCTTTGCGTTGGGTGAGGGTTTGGTTCATCTGATGCGGCGCGTCAAGCTGTCGAACGAAGCCTTGTACCCGATCATGGTGTTGACGGCGTGTATCTTCATCTTTGCGATCACGTATTACCTGAAGGGCAACACGTACCTGGCGGTGTATGTGGGCGGATTGATCATCGGTAACAGCAAGTTCACCCGCAGGCGTCAGACGAAAGCGTTCTTCAACGGCTTGACGTGGTTGAGTCAGTTGGTGATGTTCCTGATGTTGGGTTTGATGGTTCGTCCTGCGGAGTTCTTCCGTCTGAACGTATGGTTGCCGTGTCTGATCATCAGTATTGTGATGATCGGTATCTCCCGTCCTGCGGCGGTTTGGCTGTGTATGTTGCCGTTCAAGCGCTGGTTGACGCGCGACCGACTGATGCTGAGTTGGGTAGGATTGAAGGGTGCAGTGCCGGTTATTTTTGCGGTGATGTGTAAGGCAGAAGGTGTGCCGAATGCGGATATTATCTTCAATGTGATTTTCCTGTGCACGATCGTGTCGCTGTTGGTACAAGGCACGACGTTGACGTCGATGGCGCGTCGTCTGAACTTAGACACGCCGCCGTTGGAGGAGAAGCGGCTGGAGCATTTCGATATGGATCTGCCGGACGAGATTCAGTCCACGGCGAACGAAGTGGAAGTGACGGCGCGTATGTTGGAGAAGGGCAACACGCCGCGCGATCTGGATATACCGCCTCACACACTGATTGTGATGGTGCGGCGAGGGGAGGATTTCTTTATTCCTTCCGGATCGAGCGAGTTGCGTAAGGGTGATCAGTTGCTGGTGATCTCCGACCATGATGCGAACGAGGCTTACCGGCAGTTGACGGATGAGGCGGAGGAAGAGGCAATCTGGCGTGCGGAGATGCGCGAAAAAGCGAAGGAGCGGTGGTATAGCGCGACGGCGTGGATGAACAGGAAGATAAAAGGTAAGAGGTAAGAGGTTATGGGATTGACGATTGGACGATTGACGAGGTACGATTGATTGACGATTGAGAGTAATTGACGATTGAAGATTGGATTATGAAGAAAACGATAGTATTTTTGACAGGTGCGACGGGCACGATGGGGTATGCGGGAATGATGGAGATCCTAAAGTATCCGGAGCAGTACGAGTTGCGTATCCTTGCGCGGCCGAGTAAGAAGAACAAGGAGTTATTAGGAGGTATCAGTAGTCAGTATTCAGCGCTCAGCATTATATGGGGCGATTTGACGCGCTATGAGGATGTGCTGAAAGGCGTGACGGGTGCGGATATCGTGCTGCATGTAGGCGGTATGGTGTCTCCGCAAGCGGACTACCGTCCGAAAGCGACGTTGCGCACGAACATAAGCGCGGCGGAGCATATCACGAAGGCGGTGTTGGCGCAGGGCGATCAGCAGCCGAAAGTGGTGTATATCGGTTCGGTGGCTCAGATGGGCGACCGTCGTGAGCCGCTTCATTGGGGGCGTGCGGGTGATCCGATCTGTGTGTCCGCATATGACCATTACGGTCTGACCAAAGCCTTGGCGGAGCGTATCATTACGGACTCGGGCATCAAGACCTGGGCATCGCTTCGTCAGTCGGGTATTCTGTATCCGGCGATATTGAAGAACTACGACCCGATCATGTTCCATGTGCCGATTCGCGGCGTGTTGGAGTGGGCGACGGTGGAAGACAGCGGGCGTCTGCTGGAGCGCGTGTGCCGCCCGGACGTGCCGAGTGCATTCTGGCGTAATTACTATAACATCGGTTCGGGTGCGGAGTACAGGCTGTCGAACTATGAGTTCGAGCAGTTGCTGCTGGACGCTATCGGTTGTCCGAAGCCGGAGAAGATTTTCAACGCCAATTGGTTCACTACCCGCAATTTCCACGGCATGTGGTATATAGACGGCGACAAGCTGGAGGAGATGCTGCATTTCCGTGCAAACGTGCCGGTGAAGGAGTACTTTGCGCAGATGGCAAAGGCGGAATCGCTGCCGTGGGGGATCAAGTTTGCTTCCAAGACGCATATCGCGAAGTTGTTCCCGCACTGTGTGAAGGCGGCTATGTGGTTCATGGCGAACAGCAAAGAGCATGGGACGCAGTGGTGGATTAGCGAGGTAAGAGGGAAGAGGGAAGAGGTAAGAGCTGAGAGGGCGATGCAGCGTGTGAGGGCGTACTACGGATCGTTGGAGGCGTATGAGGCGATACCCGATTGGAAGCATATGGATCTTAGCCATAACAGCGAGACGCCGGTGCTGCTGGATCACGGTTACGACGAGACGAAAGACGTGGACAAGCTGACCGATGCCGAGTTGAACAAGGCGGCGGCTTTCCGTGGCGGTAAATACTTAGGGAATGATCTTTGGGAGGACGCGAACGGAAATACGTTCAAGGCCGGCAGACGGTTGATTCTGTTAGGCGGTCACTGGTCACCCTACGACATGCCGTATCCGTATGCACATGAACCGAAAGAGAAACAAGTGCCGTGGCATTGGGATCGAGTAGCGAAACAGAATCCGTTCTTCGCGCAACTTTGGGCACCGTTGCATGATGCCAACGAGGATAATGTGTATGGACCGGAGATCTTTGAGGGGTGGGAGAAGTAAACTAATTGACGATTGGACGATTGACGAGGTACGATTGATTGACGATTGAAAATAATTGACGATTGTTAGCAGCTTAAATCGTACATCACACTAAATCGTAAATAAATCGTCAATCGTAAATCTGTAAATCGTAAATTGATTAGATGGGATTTGATGAATTAGCATTATCGGATGAGGTGTTGGACGCATTGTGGGATATGCATTTCGATGTGTGTACCCCGGTGCAGGAGCAGACGATACCGGTTATTCTGGAAGGGCATGACGTGATTGCGTGCGCCCAGACGGGTACGGGTAAGACGGCTGCTTATATCCTGCCGTTGCTGACGAATCTGGCATTCGACGACCATGACCCCGATAAGCTGAACGCCATCATCATGGCTCCGACGCGTGAGTTAGCGCAGCAGATAGACCAGCAAATGGAAGGGTTCGGGTATTATGTGCCGTTCTCGTCCGTGGCTATCTACGGCGGTAAGGACAACGGCGCATGGGGTACGCAAGTGACGGGTCTGCAGAAGGGTGCGGACATCGTGATTGCTACGTCCGGGCGGTTGCTGAGCCAGATGAACATCTATGATGTTGATTTTTCGGGTGTCAAGTATTTCATTCTCGATGAGGCGGATCGTATGCTCGATATGGGATTCTACGACGATATCATGACCATCGTGCGCAAGTTACCCAAAGAACGTCAGACGATTCTTTTCTCTGCCACTATGCCGCCGAAGATTCGTCAGCTGGCGAAGACCATTATGCATGATCCCTGCGAAGTGCAGATTGCCGTTTCCCGTCCGCCCGAGACGATTCATCAGATGCACGCGTTCGTCGATGAAGGAAAGAAAGTAGAGGCGGTGTTAGAGACGTTTAGAAAGGTTACGGGTGACGGGTTACAGGTTACGGGAGACGGGTTGAAGAAAGTGATTGTGTTCGCGGGTAAGAAGCAGCGGGTGAAGGATCTGGCGCGTACGTTGCGTTCGCTGCATATAGACGCCCGCGCGATGCACAGCGACTTGGAGCAGAGCGAGCGAGATCAGGTGATGTTGGATTTCCGGAACGGCAAGGTGGGTGTGTTGGTAGCGACGGATGTGGTAGCGCGCGGTATCGATGTGACGGACGTGCCGCTGGTGATCAACTACGACGTGCCCCATGATCCCGAGGACTACGTACACCGCATCGGTCGCACGGCACGCGCAGAGAACAGCGGCGAAGCGATGACGCTCGTCAGTCCTGATGATATGCATTATTGGAAACGGATTGAGCGGTTCCTGGATCCGGCTACAGATGGCGGATCCTCCACTCGTTCGGGTAAAGGTTGTTCAGACGGTTCCCGACGTTCTTGGCGAAACCGAGGGGGACACCCTCATAGGTCAAAAGGCAGAGGCCAAGGGGGACACCGGCGAGGAGCAGCGCCTCAGTCCTGAGGTAGGAGAGCGCCAATTCGCGCGTCAAGGGTACATTCGGAAAGGCTTCCTTACGGAGGTCTTTCGTCATACTTAAACTATGCTGCGGTGCGATCGTACGTCCGCGCTCTTCGCCCAAGCCGAAGCCGGTGGATATGCAGGTCAGTTGAGTCGATAGCCAATCGATGATCTCTTTGTATTTGAGCGGATAGGCCGTTGCGAAGCGGTCGGAGTAGCGGATTGCCCAATCGTCGGGGTGTTGCAGCCACGAGCGCATGATCGGCAGATACTCGGGATGCTGCATAGCGGGTGCGCTCTTGGGCGCTTTGATCTTTGCGGGGTTCGGCAGTTCGTCGTGCTTGCGCAGCACGCAGAGGTAGAAGCCTTCGCCTTTGGCTTTATGCGGGTAGAAATGATAGCCTATCGAGCTTTCCACGATTCCCCAACTCGGTTCATAGTCGAGCGGCATTATATCTGCACCGAGTGTCTCCGCCAGCCACTCGACATTCTTCTCGTTCTCCTCTTCGTTAAAGGTGCAAGTGGAGTAGAGCATGATACCTCCGGGTTTGAGTGCGTCCCATATATCCATGAGGATGCTGCGTTGGCGCTCTGCGCATTGCTTGACCGCCCGCAGGCTCCACTCGTTGCGCGCCTGCTCGTCTTTGCGGAACATGCCTTCGCCGGAGCAGGGTGCATCGACCAGGATGCAGTCGAACAGATGTCGGCATCGCTCGCCGTACTCAGCGGCGGTGTTATGGGTTACGACCGTGTTGCCGTTGCCCCATTTCTGTATGTTCTCGCTGAGGATGAAGACCCGCTGGCGGTTCACTTCGTTGCTCAGGAGCAATCCGTCACGGCCGAGATACTCGCTGATGAGCGTGCTCTTGCCTCCCGGTGCAGCGCATAGATCGAGGACGATTGACGAAGGATCGACATACTGCTCCAGCGCCTGCTGAATGAACATCGAGCTGGCTTCCTGCACATAGTAGCATCCCGCGTGGAAAAGGGGATCGAGCGTGAACTGCGGCCGTTCGCTCAGATAGTAGCCGTCGATATGCCAGGGCACCTCATCGGTATCGCCCGGGAACGTGAGTACGTCGAGCTTCGTATTGAGGCGTATAGAGGTAACAGGCTCCGTCTCCAGCGCCCGAATCAGCAACTCGGCTTCATTGCCCATTTGCTGATGCATACTCTCTATGAAATCTACCGGCAGCATACTTTTTTTCAAAATCGGCTGCAAAGTTACAAAAAAATTTGCATATATGCAAAAAAAACATTAATTTTGCACACTTTTTTGACAAATGGACTTTTTAGATCAGTTAAATAATACGCAACGTGAGGCGGTGATGTGCACGGAAGGTCCGTCGCTCATCGTGGCTGGTGCGGGTTCGGGTAAGACGCGTGTGTTGACTTACCGGATCGCGTATCTGTTGCAGCAGGGTGTGCCGGCAGGGCGGATTATGGCGCTGACGTTCACCAACAAAGCCGCGCGGGAGATGAAGGAGCGTATCGGCAAACTGGTCTCCGCGAGCGATGTCCGTTACCTGTGCATGGGTACGTTCCATAGTATGTGTACGCGGCTGATACGTCCGTTTGCGGACAGGTTGGGTTTCTCGCGGGATTTTACGATCTACGATACGACAGATTCGAGGTCTGTGCTCAAAGCAATCTGCAAAGAGCGCGGGTTGGATGAGAAAATCTACAAGCCGACCACCGTGCTGAGCCGTATTTCGCTTGCCAAGAACAGCGGTATCAGTCCTTCGCTGTACGGCAGCAACCAGCAGTTGTTGCGCGAGGACCGCGAGATGCGGATGTATGAGTTGGCGACGGTGTATGAACTCTATCAGGCACGTCTGAAAGCGGCTAATGCGATGGATTTTGATGACCTGCTGATCAATATGCTGCGGCTGCTCAACGAGCAGAAAGATGTGCGCGAACGGTATCAGCAGCAGTTTCAGTATATCCTGATTGATGAGTACCAGGACACGAATTATATCCAATTTTTGCTGGTGAAGAAACTCGCCGAACCGCAGAATAACATCTGCGTGGTAGGCGACGATGCGCAGAGTATCTACTCGTTCCGCGGCGCAGATATCCGCAATATTCTCAATTTCCGGCAGGTGTATCCGAACGCGAGGTTGTTTAAACTGGAGCGTAACTACCGCTCGACGCAAACCATTGTCAATGCGGCTAATTCGCTGATACACAAGAATGTCAATCAGATAGAGAAAACTGTTTATTCGGAAAAAGAGCAGGGTCAGCCTTTAAGTCTGCAGCCGTATATGGACGATCGTACGGAGGCGCTGGGTGTGGCGACGAAGATACAGAAGATGCGGCATAAGGGGTATGAGTCGTTCGCGGTGCTCTACCGCACGAATGCGCAGAGCCGTGTGATAGAAGGCGAGTTGCGTAAACTCAATATCCCGTATCGTATCTACGGCGGGACATCGTTCTACCAGCGCAAGGAGATCAAAGATGCGTTGGGGTATCTGCGTTTGGCGGTGAACCTGAGGGACAACGAGGCGTTGCTGCGTATCGTCGGTTTTCCGGGCAGAGGTATCGGAGAGACGACGATGAAGAAAGTGTCGATGAACGCCATCGAGCATCATTGCAGTTATCTGGAGGTGATGCGTGCGCCTGACGAAACGGTGTTGGATGTGAGTACGGCTACGAAAAAGAAACTGCAGGCATTTGCGGCGCTGATCGATTCGTTCCATGAGCAGAGCGATCAGATGGACGCTTTCTCGTTCGCCGAGATGGCCTTGCGCACATCGGGTGTTATGACGGCGCTGGCGCTGGATCGGACGCAGGAAGGAATCGACCGTGCGCAGAACGTGCAGGAGTTGCTTAATGCGATCCATGAGTTCGTCGGGCAGCGCGCCAACGAAGGGATTGATTATACGCCTATTACCGATTTCTTGAGTGAGGTGAGTCTGCTGACCGATCAGGACGAGAACCTGACGGACACGAAAGAGCGTGTGACGCTGATGACGGTTCATGCCGCCAAAGGCTTGGAGTTCCCTGTTGTGTTCATCGTGGGCTTGGAGGAGAATCTGTTTCCTTCGCAATTCGCGGAAAAACCGAGCGAGATAGAGGAGGAGCGGCGATTGCTGTATGTGGCGGTCACGCGTGCGATGGAGCAATGTCACCTCAGTTTTGCGCGGCAGCGGTTCAAGAACGGTTCGTTCGCGTTCAATTCGCCGAGCCGTTTCCTCAATGACATTGACCGTCAATTCTTTGAGGTGTCGAGACCGGCTGCACCGGAAAGACCGTCCTTCGGACTGAAAGACCGCTTTGCTGAAAGACCGGTTGCACCTGAAAAACCGGCTACGCCTGAAAGAAGCAGTCAGACACCGATTGCGTCGTCGGAATGGAAAGCGGGTGAGCGGGTGAATCATCGTGTGTTCGGCGAGGGAACGGTATTGCGCGTTTATCACGACGAGTTGACGGAGAACGACAAGATAGAGATATCGTTCGACAAGCAGGGCACGAAGACACTCCTGCTGACGCATGCTAAATTGGAAAGGATATAAATAATAATGTATATGAGAAAAACACTATTGGCAGCGATTTTATCGCTCATCGCTTTTGTGGCACCGCAAGCGGCGGAGTACTACATGGTAAGCGAAATCATTGAGATCTACAACAGTTTGGGTTTGGCGCAAGGTGCTACCTCTTCGGAGAGTTACACGGTGCGCGGATATGTGACCCGTTGGAATAGTGGGTACCCACAATACCCGAATGCAGATTTCAATATTGATGACTATGCCGGTGGTTCTACCTCCAAGCTCCAGTGCTATCGTTTGAAAGGTCAGGCTACAGATGATCAGCGTCAGTTGGAGGTAGGTGAGTACGTGGAGGCAACGGCTAAGTTGCAGAACTACTATGGCCGACCGGAGTTGTGCAACGGTACGTTCCGCGTGCTGCCGAAGACGTTTACTTTGACCATCAGTGCAGGAACCGGCGGAACGGTGAACAGTTCGGTGAACGGCGAGTATGAGAGCGGTGCGCAAGTGACGATTATTGCTACTCCGAACACCGATTATACGTTCGTTCAATGGAGCGACGGCAACACGGAGGCTACCCGTACGATCACGATGACGAGCGATGTGACGCTCCGTGCTACGTTCAAAGGGAGCTTCAACACGATAGCCGACTTGATGGCGATCTATAACAGTCTTGGTCTGGCTTCCGGTTCCAAATCCACAGAGTCTTACACGGCGCGTGGTTATGTGACGTCTTGGAAGAGCGGCTATCCGCAATATCAGAACGCGGATTTCTTCGTGGATGACTATGCGGACGGTTCGACCTCGATGTTAGAGTGCTTCCGTCTGACGGCATCGAATACCAGCGACAAGCGTACGCTGGAAGTAGGGGAGTACGTGGAGTTCACGGGTAAGTTGCAGAACTACAACGGTCGTGCGGAGGTATGTGACGGCTCGTTCCACACGATGAGTGCGCCGACGCCGCCGGAACCGAGCGACTGCTATGAGCAATACGAAGGCATGACGGGCGAGCAGATCTTTGCGTTGCTGCACGAGGAGATCAAGGATCCCGACACCGTAGAGTACAAGAAGTTGCGCGCGGACTATACCGGCATCGATTATCGTCCGGACGGGACTGTATGGGATATGTACACCTCTTGCGCGTTTGCGTCCAACGGGTATTGCTACACAGTGGATGTGACCGAGGAGTGCGAGTGCTACAACCGCGAGCATATGTTACCGCAGAGTTGGTGGGGCAATGTGAATACGGAGCGCATGCGTACCGACCTGCATCATGTCATTCCGACGGATGCCGCTACGAACGAGAAGCGCTCGAACAACCCTTACGGCGAAGTGAGCGGCACACCCGATTGGTCGAACTCGTTAGGTTCGAAAGTGGGCAGGGGAACCTATAACACCACGGTCTTTGAACCCATCGACGAGTACAAAGGCGATATCGCGCGCGCGTATTTTTATATGGTGACGTGTTACAGCGACAAAGATTTTACGGTGCATTGGAAAGGTCAGAAAGTGTTCACGTACGCGAACGGTAAAGCCGGTCTGACTCCGACCGCCAAGTCGCTCTTCCTCAAATGGCACCGCAACGACCCCGTATCGGAGAAAGAGATCAACCGCAACAACGGTGTGAACCGTCTGCAGCACAACCGCAACCCGTATATCGATATGCCTGACTTGGTTGAGTATATATGGGGTACGAACGCCGGTAAGCCTTACACCTGCTCAACTTCGGATGTAGAGCGCATCGAAGAAGCCGCTCCGCGTGCCAGCAAAGTGCTGGAGAACGGCGCACTGTTTATTGTACTGCCAGACGGCGCGAAGTACAATGTGCTGGGAATCAGGAGTAAATGAGATACCCCGCAAATCCTGCGGCGATAATAAGCAGAATAGGGTGGCTTAAAATAGTTGAAAGTTGAAAATTGAAAGCGGATAGTTTACTATCTGCTTTCTTTTTTACAAAATTCGGCAGGATCGTAAGGACAGCAACTGCACCGAATATGATCCAGCTGGTTGTGTCGATGAAGTTCGTCGGTTTAATCAGCATCAGGGCTGCCGAAGCAATAAGACCGATGACCGTGAACCGGAGCATGCGCAGCGTCTGGTCGAAATACGGATTACCCTGAAAGCGCTTGCTGAGCCAGAAATACGCCTTGCAGATGCTGAGCATGATGATCAGACTCGGCAGAATGATCGCAAACGTAGCTAATACGCTGCCCCATATGCCTGCCGTCGTGTAACCGACATAGGTGGCGCAGTTGATGCCAATCGGGCCGGGCGTTACTTGGCTGACGGCTACTATATCCACAAACTCCTGCTGACTCATCCAGCCGTGAGCTTCTACCTCCATCTGTATCAACGACAGGATGGCTAAGCCGCCTCCGAAACCGAAGAGGCCTATTTTGAAGAACGATATGAAGAGAGCCAAAGCCATTTACGATTGGACGATTTACGATTGACGATTGGACGATTTACGATTTACGATTGGACGATTGACGATTGACGATAGCAATAATACTGAGTGTCAGCACTATTGTGGCTAAAATAACCCAGACGGGATTGACATGTCCGAGCCAGATGAGCAGGGCTGCGGCGAGACTAAGGGCTAATGGCCAAAGGTTATAGGCTAAAGTTCTTTCGCCTTTCGTCCCTTCGCCTTTCGCTTTTATGGCAGACTTCGCCATTTTGAAGAGCGGCGCCGCGATGAGGGCGACGACGGCAGGGCGGATTCCTTTGAACGCGGCTTCGACGGCCGGTAACTCTTTCCAATCCTGGAACACCATTGCGATAGCAAGGATGATGAGGAAGGATGGGAGGACGGCGCCTAACACTGCTCCGCAAACGCCTCGCCAGCCGCCTATACGCCAGCCGATGAAGATGGCAGAGTTGACGGCGATTAATCCGGGAGCCGCTTGCGCTAAAGCAATCATGTTCAGAAACTCCTCCTCGTCAATCCAGCCTTTGCGATCCACTACTTCGCGCTGGATAAGCGGCAACATGGCATAACCTCCACCGAGCGTGAAGGTGCCAATTTTGAGATATGTCCAAAAGAGATTAAAGAACACAGATCAATCCTTGTTCTCGCGCAGTTGTTGTTTGATGAACTTGGAGAGCATGTTTATCGCCGCGTTATTATGTCCTCCCTGGGGCACAATGACATCCGCAAAGCGTTTGCAGGGTTCGATGAACTGCTCGTGCATGGGTTTGAGCACCCGTTTGTAGCGCTCGATGACCTGTTCGGCAGTACGTCCGCGCTCCACCACGTCGCGTTTCATGACGCGGATCAAGCGCTCGTCGGCATCAGCATCAACGAAAATCTTCAGATCCATTTGCTCGCGTAACTCCGGATCGCGCAACGCCATGATGCCCTCTACCACAATCACTTCTTTCGGCTCGATATGAATCGTTTCCTCCGAGCGCGTGCATGTGATATATGAGTAAATAGGTTGCTCGATGGACTTACCCTCCTTGAGCATCGAGATGTGTTTGGTCAAAAGTGTCCACTCGAACGCATCGGGATGGTCGAAGTTGATGTTCTGACGCTCCTCGATAGGCACATTACTGCTGTCTTTGTAATATGAATCCTGAGGAATAACCACTACCTCGCCTTTAGGCAAGCGTTCAATGAGTTTTTTGACTACCGTTGTTTTTCCTGAGCCGGTACCGCCCGCAATTCCGATGATAAACATAAGTCAATTTACGATTTGACGATTGACGATTTACGATTCATTTCGGGGCACAAAGGTACTACTTTTTTCTGATATATGCAAATATTACTGATAAAATGTCATAAAATTAAAAATAATTACAAAAAAACTTGCGTATTTCAATAATTTGTAGTAATTTTGTAGCCGAATTTGATTTGAAGCGCTCAAAAGCGTAGGAGAGATGCTCGAGTGGTTGAAGAGGCACGCCTGGAAAGCGTGTAAACTCCAAAAGGGTTTCCGGGGTTCGAATCCCCGTCTCTCCGCAAAGATTAACGAACTAAATTTAATACAAAACAAATATCAATTAACAAAATTTTATCTCATGAAAAAAGTATTTGCAACCCTTACGGTGCTGGCTATGCTGACCTTTGGCAGCGCAGCAGTTATGGCACAAGAGGCAGCTGCTCCTGCTGAGGAGGCCGCTGTAGAAAACGTAGATGAAGTAGCTGCTCCTGCAGTGGAAGAAGTAGCTGAGGCTCCTGCTGAGGAGGCTGGCGGCTTAGTAGCTCTTCACAAAACTCTCAAAACCAAGTTCATTGAAGGTGGTGCAGGCTTCATGGCACTGACCCTCGTAACGTTGGTATTCGGTTTGGCTCTCTGTATTGAGCGTATCATCTATCTGTCGCTTAGCAAGACCAACACCAAAGAGCTGCTCAATAATATCGAGGCTGCTCTCAAGAACGGTGGTATTGAGAAAGCATTGGAGATTTGCCGCAACACCCGTGGTCCTGTTGCTTCGATCTTCTATCAGGGTCTGAGCCGCTACGACGAGGGTATCGACGTAGTAGAGAAGACTGTTGCTTCTTACGGTGGCGTTCAACTCGGTCTCTTGGAGAAGAACCTCTCTTGGATCACCCTCTTCATCGCTATCGCTCCGTCTCTCGGATTCTTGGGTACCATTATCGGTATGATCGAGGCATTCGATAAGATCCAGCAAGTAGGTGATATCTCGGCTACCGTTGTTGCCGGTGGTATCAAGGTCGCTCTGTTGACCACTCTTCTCGGTTTGATCATCGCTGTTGTGCTCCAGTTGTTCTACAACTATATCCTCAGCCTCGTTGAGGGTCTGGTTAATGAGATGGAGGACAGCTCGATTAGCCTGCTCGATATCGTAGTAGAGTACGACGCTGCCCAGAAGAAAAAATAATTTAAGGTACGCGTACGCGCGTGAACCGTAAACTTATAAATTCTGAGCAATATGAAAGACTATAAATTATTACCTAAAATTACCCTTTGGACGCTTCTTGCGTTGGGCATCGTGTTCATTGCGATGTTCTTCCTCGGAGGTTCGAACGGTAGTCTCGAGGTAGCCGGTGATTTCCTGGATATCCCGCGTTTCACCGATGCATTCCTCGTATGGAACTACATCCTGTTCGGACTCGTAGTTCTGATTACCCTCTGCGTGGTAGTGGTTGAGTTCTGCAACAACTGGAAGACCAACCGCCGCAAAGCCTATATGACACTTGGTGTCGTATGCGGATTCATCGCACTGGCTTGCGTTTGCTGGTTCCTCGGCAGTCCTGAGAAAATCAATATCATCGGTTATGAGGGTTCGGATAACGAAGGCTTCTGGGCACAAATGTCAGATGCTGTTATCTTCGCTTGCTATACCCTCGTTGTCGCTACTCTCGGTACGATAATCTGGGGATATATCCATACAAAAAGACTGAAGTAAAATCACATCTATCATGGCAAAGAAAGTCCCACAGATCAACGCCAGCTCTATGGCCGACATCTCGTTCCTGTTGCTGATTTTCTTCCTGGTGACCACCTCTATGGATGTTAACCAGGGATTGGCTCGCCGTCTGCCTGCGCCTGTTCCGCCCGATCAGAAAGTGGAGGATAAGGATATTAACAAACGAAACTTGTTAGTTGTCAAGATTAACTCGGCGAACCAGTTGATGGTGCAAGGCCAGTTGATGGACGTGAAGCAACTTCGCGAGAAAGCCAAAGAGTTCATTAAGAACGAGCAGAACGCGGACTACTATCCGAAGCTCGTGGAGGAGGATTTCGGCGCTCCGTTCGGTACGCTTGCGTACACGAAGGATCACGTCATCTCCGTCCAAAACGACGTGGATACACAGTATCAGGCGTATCTGGAAGTTCAGAACGAACTCGTAGCGGCTTATAATGAATTGCGTGAAGAATGCGCGCAGAAGTATTTCCACAAAGGCTACAACGAACTCGAAGAGGATCAACAGAAACAGATCCAAAAGATCTATCCTCAGAAGATTTCGGAGGCAGAACCTAAAAATTACGGTAATTGATATGGCAAAGATACGTAGAAATGACAAACGTGAGATGCCGGCGCTCAACACGTCGTCACTCCCTGATATTATCTTCATGCTGCTGTTCTTCTTCATGTCCGTTACGTCAATGAAGGAGGTGACCTACAAAGTTCAATTCAAGAACCCGCAGGCTACCGAGCTGACCAAGCTGGAGAAGAAATCCCTTGTGCGCTATATCTACGTCGGTACACCGACCGCAGAGTTCCGCAAGCAGTATGGTGCAGAAACGCGTATCCAACTCGATGACGCTTTCGCAGAGACGAAAGAAATTGGCGAGTACATCGTCAACGAGCGTTCGTCCATGAAAGAGTCCGAGCAAGGTTTGATGACTGTTTCGATCAAGGCGGATAAAGATACCAAGATGGGTATCATCGCTGATATCAAGCAGGAGTTACGCCGCGCGTATGCATTGAAAATCAGTTACGCTGCTACACAGCGAACCAGTTATTAAGCAGGCAACTGCTAAGCAAGAAAAAAAGCAACGTTTGTTGCTTTTTTTTTGTCTATTATTAAGGAAAGTATATCAATATTTGCGTATTTCGGTAATTTTTTGTAATTTTGCGCAAAATAATGTATATACAGGTATGAAGAAGATTTTCACATTGTGTACTGCCTTGTGCTTTGCACTTTCGAGTTTCGCACAATTGGCATGGGATACCGAGATGACCAAAGCCGATTTTGAAAATGCCCAGACGGTCATTTCCAAGACCGATAATGTCAGTTTTTCCAACCCAACGTTGGGTATAGGCGGAGGTTTGTCTATTGGCAAAGTTTCTATTTTTAGTACGTTCTCCGATGAGTGTGTGATTGCTTTGCCTCAAACGGGTATAGCGGATATGCTGACTTTTGCATGGCAGGGAGGAAGTAACGGCTCGCTTTTTGTTTATCAATCACCGGATCATAACAACTGGACTCAGATTTATACGGCGACGGGTAATACGATTTCGTCGGATACGGAGGTGGAGGTGCAGTTGGCAACCACTACCCGATATCTGAAGTTTGCTGCAACGGCTCATTCTGCTGTCGTTTTCCGCCACATAAAAGTGACCGAACTCAAGCGTCTCTCTGCTTCTGCGGACGAGTGGATGTTCAGCACGGCGATGATCGATGATCCGAACGCACAGAAGACGTTCAATATCAGCTGGACGAATATCGTAGCGGAAGTGAGCTCTACGGATCCGCATTTTGTCGTAACTCCGGCTTCCATCGGTCAGAAGAACCTCATCGACCAGACTACGCCGATAACGGTTACTTATCTGCATTCCGAGGCAGGTAACCACAAAGGCGAGATCGTCATTGCCGGCGAAGGCAAAGAGGTACGTATCGCCGTTTCCGGTGAAACCAAGAAATACGACCAGACTCTGACTTGGATTCAGGATTTGGATGAGTGCCTGGCTACGGATCATATCCATCTCAATGCGTTCACCTCTTCTATGCTGGAAGTGGAGTATATATCTTCCGACAGCACGGTCGCTTATGTGGAGAACGGCGATGTGATCATCGTGTGCGCAGGTGATGTGCAGATTGCCGCCACACAGCCGGGTAACTATAAATACAATGCGGTAGAGCCTATTATCAAGGATCTCACTATCCGCAAGGCCGATCCGGTAGCGAGTGCTATCGCCGATGAGATTACCTACGGTCAGAAGCTCAGCGAAGCCGTGCTGCATGAGAACAGCGGAATAGTTGAGGGTGAGTTCACGTGGCTGGAGGTAGAGCCTGATTCTATCTTCGATGCCGGCGATTATGTGCTGTCGTTGCTCTTTACGCCGACGAACACCTGCGCGTATAACACCCGCATTGTGCCGGTAGCGCTGCGCGTGAACAAGGCCATGCAGACCATTACGTGGGAAGATCAGGAGACGGAACTGGTCGTAGGCCAGCCGACGGCTTCTACGGCGGTGCTCACCTCCGGACTACCGATCACTTATGCGTTCACGGAGTGCTTGCTGACGATAGAGGACGGCATCATCATGGCGGAGAACGAAGGTGACGTGACGGTTATTGCATACCACCCGGGTAATCAGAACTACTACCCGACGATGGTCATTATGCAGACGTTCCATATTTCCGCGACAGTTGAGCCGACGGCTATACGTCAATTGACGCCGGAGCAGATGCAGCAGGCGAACAAATGGTTGCACGCCGGAAAAGTGTATATCTCCTTTGGAGGTCGCGTGTATGACGCGCAGGGCAAGCTGATAGAGTAATTACTGCAAGCGTTTGCCGGAGATCTTCATCTCGCCGAGTTCAAGGATTTTGCCTTTCTGCGGAAGACCGTTGGAGTCGTACCACGGCAACACGCGTATATGCAGTGTCTCGCCTGCGGGAACAAGAATGGGCTGGTCGATAACGATCGGCTCTTTCTTGTTTTTTGGCAGTGCCGTGTTCTCATAGATCGTAGTGACGTCGCGGAACGAATCGCCGAAGCCGTAGTTGATATGTATGTTCATTCCTGCGCCGCCTTTCGCCCGAACGGGTAGGGAGATACGCTCAATGACAAGCCCTTTCTTCTTCTCTGCCGTAATCGTGTATTCGATATACCGGTTCGCTACTTCGTCTATCTCACCTGCCGGCCAGAAGCCTTCCGAAGGAAGGATTTGTAATTTCTTCCGATCTGCTTGCGCCGTATGGTGATTTGTGATTTGTGATTTTAGATTCTCCAATCTCCAATCTCCAATCTCCATTTCAAACGCTTCTCCCTTCGCTGCGAAAGCCGCTTGCTTGCCGCTGTCCTCTATGCGTTGCGCATAAGCGGCATAAGTCTCTGCACTCGGGAAGACCATCCAACTCTTCAGTTCCTCCAGTTCCGCCGACTGACTGATCAGCTCGTACGCCAAGCCGGCAATCGCTTGCCCGCCTTCCGCACTCGTGTGGGTCTTGTCGCCGCAGTTGAAATAATGTGCCATGCAGAACTCTTTGCCTTGCTGCTCGTATAAGTCCTGACTCCGCGCGGTCATATCCAGGAACGGTACACTCATCTCTTGAGCTACTTCCCGTATGCAACGGACGTAATTTTTATCCATTGTCCATTGTCCATTGTCCATTGTCAAATCATGTCGTCCCTCGTCGTTGATCTTGCCGTCTTTGAAGTACGCGCGGCAGATCGGAGACATCAATATCGGAGTCACGCCCAAAGCACGTGCTTCGCGGATAAAGGTGCGCAGAAAGTCCTTATAGGTCGTATTAGGCTCCGTACCGCGCATGTCGGTCAGCGTATCTTGTCCCGCAGCGGCCAACTCACGGTTCTTGATATAGACATCTTCGCCTTTGCATTTCTCGTCGTTGTGCGCGAATTGGATGATGAGGTAGTCACCGGCACGCATCTGCTGCTTGACGGACGGCCATAGGTTCTCCGTCTCGTAAAACGTACGCGTGCTTGCGCCGGACTTGCCGCGGTTGTTCACTTCTACCGAATCGGCGTTGAAGAACGCTTGCAGGTACATGCCCCATCCGCGTTTGGGTGTTGCCGCAGGTTTATACTCCGACATCGTGCTGTCGCCTATCGTGTGCACTTTCCGCTTTGCTCCATTTACCGGAACAAAGAACAAGGAACAAAGAGCCAGGACTAAAATCTTTCGCATGGTTGTATTGATTTGTGTCGCAAAGGTACTGCTTTTTTTTGATATATGCAAATAATTTTACAAAAAAACCACTGCGGCACTCACGTGTGGCAGTGGCGAAATAAAAGTATTACGAAAAATTCCACTCCTTGCGGAGGGATGGGTATATATATAATGTTTTGGTATTACCCTTTCATTTCATTATTCCACTCTCTTTGCCATTCGTCTCCGGATAGCAATATATCCACCAAATACCAATGCCATCAACATCAACGGCAAAACAGCATCGCCAACTGGACCTTTTTGAGGGGTAATAACAGGATCTGGAGTTCCGTCCATAACCATCTTCCTTGGGCCACTCGATGCAGTTGCTGCACTAGATGGATTATATGCCGTGCCATCCTCATTAAGCGCAGGCTGTGAAGCATAAGCGCTTCCCGACGTCTGCATCACACTTGTCGATTGAAAAGTCGCTGTGGGCTGATCTTTATCGACAAAACTCTGTGCCATGGTCGGCAGCGCTACCAGCACTGCCGCCATGATAATCATCATTATTCTTTTCATGTCTTTCATTATTTACTATAACCTTTATTTTACAACTGCGCCTTCGGCGTTATAGATACGACCGTCGCGAATGATGTATAATTGACCGTCGATAATCAACTTGCGTGCATTGACACCTTCATTGATATTGCTTATTCCCGTCGGCACTTTCTTAATCGGAGTCTTACTGATAACAAAGCGTGCTGCATCAGCATCAGAAGTAGCAGTAAATTCATACGTGTTTTCTGCATTGATGAGTGTTGATTGTTGCTCCTCTGTATCATTCAGATACCACTCTTCATCGCCGTTGTACTCGAACGAAATCGTATAATTCGTATCTTGACTACCGCGTTTGAAACCGAGAACCGTACCTTCAGCCGTCGGAACAGAGTTAACCGCCATCTCACCGTCAGAAGTCAAAGCATATAACTGCGGTGTATAACCCTTACCGCTTAACTTACGACCGTCCCAGCCACTATCAAAGCCTTCGCTGAAATCTCCGTCCGTGAAGATCATTACACGGTCACCAAAACCACTTTCACCGGATACATTCACAGCCATAAAATTATTATTGGTTGCAGTAGTGCGTTTCGGCGCTTTAGCAGGGGCAATACCGATATCTTCTCCTGCGTCTGCGGCTGCTTTAGCCGGATCATAAACGTGTTTCTTGTAATCCAACGTCAGCGTGTGGGTGGCTCCTACAGCGCCTGTTGCATAAACCAAGAATGCTTGTTGCGAAGGAATTACGTTCAATGCATAACTGCCCGGATTATCATAAACCGATTTTACAGGTAACGAAATCCATTGACCAACATTGTCTTTATCCGCATAAGTTCCCGCATTGAAGATATAAATCGTCGGATCTACACCTACAAACTCAGGAGTCGTCAGCGTTTCATCCACTTCGGTTACCATAGAAGCAATATTAATCGGCGCTGTCCATGAGTTAGCAAACATGTTCGTTGTGTTCTTGCTTGCCGCTACATCTGCAGCGAGGCGCGTCAAATTCAGCACTTGGTCTTTATGCGTTGTCGTACCCGGTAAGTTAAGCGTTCCTGATTTAGTCATAGCCCCGGCAGTAGTTGATGTACGTAAGATATTATACGCCGTAAATGCGGTCATCGTACCGTAGATATTAACCGGATCCCATTTATTTTCATTAACGTTGAATTCATAAACATACTCCGTCTCATCGTAGATATCTGCCTCTACTTCATCGAACGGAATACCAAAGTACTGGTTCACATATTGTGCGCCTACTTCAGCCGCAGAGTTATAGGTTGCTTTCGTGTAGAATTCTACCGTTGCAGCTGTACCGGTATTCTCTTCCGACGAGATAAGAGCTGCTGAACCATTAGTTCCATCCGAACTCAAAATCAAATCGTTTTTAGTAGTAGCACTACCGCCTACATTAACCGATCCGCCCAAGATCAATGCACCGCCTGCCTCAACATCCAATTTGGCTCCTGAACCCAATACGATCTCTTTTGCTGTCGCCGTAACACCATCAGCAATAGTCATTGTCGTACTTGCCGGAATAACAACCTGTGTTTCGATAGTAGGCATTTTGCCTTCTCCTGTTCCTTTAGCCCATTTAGCCGTATTCCAAGATAGACTTGTACTAGTTGGTTTCGGAGTATCAAAACCGCTTGCTGGACCATCCCAAGTATCTCCATCCCAGCAGCTTGCAGCTTTAGAAGTTGCAGCTGTCCATACTGCATACAAATTTTTCGTTCCTCCATTTGTAGTACAAAGCGTAGATCCATCTGCTTCATCTTCTATTGTAGCCGATCCATCAGCAGACTCTGACCATCCTTCGAAGTAGTAACCATCCCGTGTAAACGCATTAGCGTTCAAAGACTCCGTATCATCATATGTAAAGTCTTGGTCTGCCATCGTACCACTACCGCCGTTCTTGTTAAACCTTACGGTAAAGGTATTAGCTGTCCATTGTGCAGTAAGCGTTAAATTGGCGTCCATCGTTACCGTCGCACCTGCGTTATAGTTAGTACTGTTACTACCAGCCCAATGGTCAAAGTGGTATCCGGTAGGAGCGCTAAATGTATTAGCCGCTGCTGCAGCGACCTCTGTCCCATTCATATAATACACAGTCGAGGGAGCGTCACCCGAACCTGAACCAGCTGCATAATCCAAACTATGCTCTAACAAATACCAAACTTTTGATTGATCGAAATACAGTACAGCGTAGCCGGTTGTTACATCTGAGTTGATTCGTACACTATTCCCACCCCCAAATTCTTCAATGGTAGCTTTGCTATTAGCCGTTGTAATTGTTAATCCTTCAGATGGACGATATTTTCTTAACCCAGTATATCCAGCATTTGAAGAACTCGTTGCAACATAGAAATACGGTGGAAGATCTCCTGTGAAATCGCTTGATAGATCCGAAGGAGTTACATACGTATGCAATACGTACTTACTACTGGAGCCATCATATGTAAATTGTATTACTGATGAAGATTCTTCCCATTTATCGCTATCGCCTTCGCCATCAAAAGTATTGATCCAACTACCTGAAGGAGAGCCACTTTTTACATGCATACGTCCTTGAACATAAGCATAAGCAGTAACGAAAGTCGCAGAAATAGAGATATCAGAATTAACAGTATAAGTGTTACCATTAGTAAAACTATTGCCAGCGACAGTTATTGAACTTGCGTCATAGCCAGAATTGCCAAGAGCTTTAACGGTAATAATAGCCGATTTCGGAACAGTAAGAGTTGTTCCTCCGCTTCCTTCCCACGAGGTCGCCTCTCCATCAGTACCAGTATATTCCACACGAATCTTACCATTTGTTGTTGAACTAATGGTAACGGTTTGAGTGGGAATAGATGTATTAGTGTTTTTTGTGTAGTTCCACCAATCGCAACTGTGAGATGTACTTGCTTTTGATGTGGGAATAAAACTGAGTATTTTGCTATCGCCTCCATTGATATCCGTGTCGCTAAAATTCAAAGATTTAGTTATCGCAGCAGTACCTGTTGGTTCACAATCATCCGTCGGCTGGTAAACAGTATAGTTTTTGGTATAACCATAATTATTCGAAACAGTATACTTTTCATAATACGCCTCTTGGATATCTATATAAAACAAATTAGCTGTTCCTGGAAATTTTGTCATAGGGTCGGCATGTGCAATACAATCAAAACCATAACGCAGATATGCCTTATCTCCCCACCCTGCAATAGGTGTCGCATCAAAATATACACGATTAGAAGGATATGCCTTTTTATAATTTGTAAAATATCCAACTGCAGTTCCTTCTGCGTCAGCCTTAGGAACTATAACAGCATTATTAGGAATATCATAAGCTTGGTCAGCAGATTTATTTCCCCAGGCATAACCGGTATAGTTGTAATATAGAATTTTCCCATATCCGCTTTGATCAGTTCCCCATCCTCCACTAAAATTATAGTAATAGAAAGTGGTGGTGCCTATCTTCTCAAAACGGTAACTAGGCTTATTACTTTCACTCTGATACACTTGCATTTCTGGGTACGTCCAATTTGTGATGTAATTATCAAAATAAATAGTCACTCCACTACTAATCTTGTACGCCCATGCGGAGTTAATACTTGTCATCAGTACTCCGAGTACCAATAACGTTTTAAATAGTTTAATTTTTTTCATGATGTTTAATATTTTTTAGTTTTTGTTAATAATATTTCTATGTCCATTTTGACCATTTTGTTTTTTTTCTCCCACAGATCTTACAGATCTAACGGATTATAATTGTCTTTAATTGT
>Ga0310690_10001190_pt1 | contig 47740 bp, 56 predicted proteins | sample AusTroGonzalo_MG_2_FD_207661 | JGI IMG/M metagenome (GOLD analysis project Ga0310690, IMG submission 207661) | Bovine rumen microbial communities from tropical cattle in Woodstock, Queensland, Australia - Gonzalo_04 (v2) (version 2) | ecosystem: Host-associated > Mammals > Digestive system >... | reverse complement strand
CCCAAAAAATTCTCCGGGGGAATATTTCCGGCAAAGTTGTCACTCTCTACACCCATGAAAGGACGGAACACGACCATGAGTTTTAACGGATTGTATCCATCTATCAACTTTAGTCTGCCGAATGTAAGTTATATTTCAATTCCAAGAGTCAGAAATTCGGAAGACGCAGATAAGTATCCTCTTGCTCCAAATTCAGAAATTTTTCTAATGGACTCTGCAGATGATACAATATTATATTTAAAGAAAACCGATGCACAAGGTTTCTCTACTGTGACAAGATACAGATACTATCCTGATCCGGAACCAACTCAGCAGGAAATCAATGACAAAAGATACGTCACAATTGACGAATTCAACAAACTCAAGGAGGAACTGCTAAATGCAACCCGTCAACCCGATTGGAAACGAAGAGAGAAGCAACCAAATAAGAAGGATGATGAACGTGTATAAAGCGTGTTCAAATCCGAGAGCAATGCTGGAAATGATGGCCAAATCTGATCCAGAATTGCAAACAATCATATCTTTAGTAAACAATGATCCAAATCAAGCTAGAACATTGTTCTACGAAAGAGCGAGACAGTTAGGCCTAGATGATAAGCAGACACAAGCGTATTTAACACAACTCGCAAACAGTAGCTTATAACCAATTTGGTTATAAAATACTTTAGAGAAAGGAGATACGCTATGGCTGAAGGATTATCTAGTTCCGATGTCGCTCTGCTTAGTAGAGATGACGGATTCGGCGGAATGAACGCAGGTTTTTGGATTTTTGCGTTGCTGTTGCTGAATAACGGCGGTTTTGGTGGATATGGCAATCGTCCTGGTTTTGTTACCGAAGGCGAACTTGCTGTTTCTCAGAACTCCCAGACTCAGCAGCTGCAGCTCAATAACATCACAGAGCAGATTGCAAACAACAAGTTTGACATGGCTCAGGTGGTAAACCAGCAGACCGCTGAAATGGTTGCTCAGAATAATGCTAACATGATTAATGCTATTCAGGGATTTAATAATCTTGGATTGCAGATTACTAATCAGACAAATGTTCTGAGCACACAGATCCAGTCGCTTAGTGCCCAGATGAACGAGTGTTGCTGTTCAATCAAGACACAGATGCTTCAGGATCGTTTGGCTGATGCTAACGCTAAGATTGTTGCCCAGCAGGCAGAACTCAGCAATGCACAGCAGACCCAGTACATTCTTAACCAGCTCGGAAGATTTGTAGCATGGACACCATCTGGTACTCAGGCTGCTACTTCTGGATCTTAAGGTTTAGAATACGCTAAGGTAGGTGGGGCTCCGATAAAAGGCTTATTAGTCGGAGTCCTCATCTATTCTTATAGAAAGGATTAAAGCAATGGATTTGGAATATTTTTATGGTGCAATTCATGAAGAGATCGATGGTGCAAAAGAGTATATTAAAAAGGCTATGGAGTTGAAAGCAATGTCATCTTCTATGTCTAAACGTTTGCACGACATGGCAAAAGACGAACAAAAACATGCAGAGTATCTTTATGAGATGGCAATGACTTATTATGGCAAAGTAACGGAACCATATGGCTCTTCTGTCCCATCCTATATCAGTGATCTCCGAGACAAAATCACCACTCTATATGCTAAAGAAATGGTAGAAGTTAAAATTCTTATTAATATGTATGAGGATTAAAATATTATTTGTAGAGACTTAATAAAGAAAGTAGTATCCGCTCATCTCCTAAGAAACCTTGTTGACGATATTTCTTCGTTGCATTTTTGGTCGCCAACATGAGAATACTCCTTTCAAAAATATCTTAGTTCCGTAAAATAGGATACTACTTTCTTTATTAAGTCTCTAAAATAGAAACGAGGTGATTATATTGGCAAAAATGAAAATGCCACCGGCTTTTAGCGACGAGGAGCGGGAAAATCAACTCATAGCCTTAGCATATGATGCAGTAGAAGCAAGAATAAGAGCCGGAACAGCATCTTCTCAAGAACTAGTCCATTTTCTAAAAATGGGGTCTACAAGAGAGAAAAAAGAGCAAAAGATCATGGGTGAGCAGCAAAAATTGCTTGCCGCAAAAACGGATGCTCTTGAATCTCAGAAAAATCTTGAAGGTCTTATGGAGAAAGCGCTGGCGGCATTTAGAGATTATGCAGGTGATGATAGTGGGCAAGTCTTATAGTGAATTATGCACATACAACACGTTGTTAGAACGGTATAAATACTTACGAGCTACTCATGGTGTTGGAGATAGAACGATGGGCGGTTATAGACCTTTATATCTAAAATTTCTGAAATCTAATGAATGGTTACGATTCCGTCGAGAAATTATTCTTAGAGACAACGGAAATGATATGGCTTTAGAAGGATATCCTATTCCGGCACGACCAATAATTCATCACATTAACCCAGTTCGTATAGAGGATCTTTTAAATCACAATTTAGAAATTCTATTAAATCCTGAAAATGTGGTTTGCGTGTCTCATCAAACGCATCTTGCAATTGACTATGGCGATGAGTCTCTATTACCGAAAGATCCTATTATCCGAAAACCAAATGATACATGCCCTTGGAGGTGATAATATGCTCAATGAAGTGTCAATCAGGGATTCAATTTTAAAGTCCATTTGTGACAAACTTGATTCTAGAGACTTTACTGTGTTTTACGATGACATCATAGATCGAATTAATGCCGCGTTTGCTTTTTGCCATCAGTTTGGCGTTGGCCCAAAAGATGGTTTTGAAATAACCAGCGAAAATGACAAATGGAGCGACTACGAAACAAAGAGCAAAACCGAACTTAATTTAGTAAAAGGATTTATTGCAGCTAAAGTAAAGATGGAGTTTGATCCGCCAACTACAGGACCGATGTTAAACGCTCTTAGCGAAACGATAGCTGAGTATGAATGGCGTATAACAAATAATAGATAGGAGGTGTTCTTATGGCTAAACGTGAAATTCCAAAAGTTGAAGAAGAAGCAAGAGAGCAGGAAACTGTAAAAGAAGAAACTAAAGTCGAGAAACAGCCCAAGAAGAGAAAGATCACGACAGCATCATAAGGAGAATTCAAAATGGCACTATCTAATACAGCTACGCCTAAATATTATGGCGAGTTTAAAGCAAAAGTATTAAAAGGAGAGATTCCTATATGCCATGAGATCGAGATGGAAATGAACAGAATCGATGAATTGATTCGAGACCCTGGCATATACTATGATCCAGATGCAGTTGAGTGCTGGATAAAGTTTTGTGAAGGCGAATTGACATTGACAGACGGCAGTGAAATGCATCTTTTAGATACTTTTAAACTATGGGGCGAGCAGGTATTTGGTTGGTTCTATTTTATGGAGCAAAGCGTATACGAACCAGGAGAGCACGGCAAACCTGGAAGGTATGTTAATAAAATGGTAAAGAAACGATTAACCAAAGAGCAGTACTTAATTGTAGCCAGAGGTGCGGCAAAGTCAATGTACGATAGTGACATTCAAGGTTATTTTTTGTGTATCGATAGAAAAACAACTTATCAGGTCACAACAGCGCCTACTATGTTACAAGCAGAAGAAGTAATGTCTCCTTTAAAAACGGCGTTGGCCAGATCCAGAGGTCCTTACTTTAAATTTATGACTGCCGGATCAATGCAGAATACTACTGGTTCTAAAGCAAACAGACCTAAATTGGCTGCAACAAAAGATGGAATTGTTAATTTTATGACTAATTCTCTTTTACAGATAAGACCAATGAGCATTGACAAACTACAGGGTATACGTTCAAAAATTTGTACCGTTGACGAGTGGCTTTCTGGCGACATTAAAGAAAATGTTGTTGGTTCGCTTGTTCAATCCTGTGCAAAGGGTATGCAAGATTATTTAATCATAGCATCTTCTTCTGAAGGTTGTGTAAGAAACGGCCCTGGAGATGATGTAAAAATGATGCTTATGAAAATTCTTAAGGGAGAAATAAAAGCACGGCACGTATCCATTTGGTGGTATCGTTTAGACGACATAAAAGAAGTAGCAGATCCCTCGATGTGGCTAAAAGCTAATCCTAATTTAGGCAAAACTGTTGGTTATGATGTTTATCAACAAGATGTGGAACGAGCAGAAGCGAATCCGTCAGAAAGAAATGACATATTGGCAAAACGTTTTGGATTACCTATGGAAGGTTACACATATTTCTTTAGGTATGAAGAAACAAAACCGCATCCAAGAAGAGATTTTTGGAATATGCGATGTTCATTGGGATGTGACTTGTCAAGAGGAGACGACTTCTGTGCATTTACTTTCTTATTTCCTTTGCCAAGAGAAGAATTTGGAGTAAAATGTAGAAGTTATATTACTCAAAATACATTGGATAAATTACCTATGTCTCAACGAGTCAAGTATGAACAGTTTATCCAAGAAGGCACGTTGATTATATTTCCGGGAACAGTATTAGACATGATGCAAGTTTACGATAATTTAAATGCATATATCGAAAGATGTAAGTTCGAAGTATGCAGTTTGGGATATGACCCATATAATGCTCGTGAATTTGTGGAACGTTGGGAAAAAGAGAATTCTCCATATGGTATCGAAAAAGTTATTCAAGGTGCAAAAACCGAATCAGTTCCTTTGGGTGAAATCAAGTTACTGGCAGAGAATAGATTACTTATATTTGACCAGGAAATTATGCAATATACCATGGGAAATAGTATGACAGTTACCGATACAAATGGTAATAGAAAATTATTAAAGCAACGATATGATCAAAAAATAGATAATGTATCGGCACTTATGGACGCTTGGGTAGCGTACAAATTGCATAAAGAAGACTTTGAATAAGGAGGTGATTAAATGGCAAAAAGAACGAGTTTTGGTATTAATGTCCGCGATTTTAGACTTAAACAGTTAAAGCGGACGATCGAAGAGCGGGAAGAAAAGAAAAGGGATACCGGTAAATCACAATCCGAGAGACAAACTGCAGGGTCCCACAAGAAAAATACCATCAGTGTAAACAATAAAGAAACACTTGGACCATCTGTTGAACGAAAAGGTTTGTCGACGGCTAAAAAAGGTTTTAATAAGCCGATTAGTTTAGCAAAACGAGTGAAAGAAGATATAGATCGGAACCTAACTTACATCTATGAAAATGCTGAAAAGACGCATACTAAAAAACGGCGTAAAAGTAAAGGCATTAAATCTAACCCTGTCAAAAAAGTAGGTGATTGGCTTGATAAATGAACTGTATCATCACGGTATTGAAGGTCAGGAATGGGGAAAGAGAAATGGTCCTCCGTATCCGTTATCTAAAGCAGATCATAGGAGAGTAATTCGATCAGCTAAAGCGGCCAAAAAGAGAAATCTTTCTTATGATTCTGCAAAAAGAAATGTGCGCAAGATGACCGATGATGACCTAGATTTGGCATTGGAGCGACTAAGAAGAGAGAAAGAGTATGCACAATTAGTAAGTGGAAAATATCAATCGGAAAAACTTAGCAAAAGTCAGCAAGAATCAAAATCAAATGTTCAAGTAAAAAAAGAAGGCCGTGCAAAAGAATTTGCTTTAGAACTGGCAAAAAAGGCGACTTTAGGTCTAATAGGCAATTTACTTGGTGACCATAAAAAACGACTGGATGACGCTAGAAAGGAAGAGCAAGAAGCACGAAAACAAGCACAAAAAGATGCCGAATATCAGCAGAACAGAGATGAGGCGTCAAAATTAAATTTGTTTAAAACAGATAAATATGGATATATACAGCCGGACACGGATCGTTTGAAAGCCTACAAAACAGCTGTCGCAAAAAATATGGGCACAGTAAATGTCAATAAGTCTACAGCGTTTTATCAACCAGGTTCCACAACTTGGAAGAGTGTAGTTGGCAATTCGACGGCTAATATTAAACTCAGTGCCGTTCGTCCTCCGTTTATGACCCAACTTACCAAGTCAGGAACGAATTGGTCATTTTACGCCCCTAATACAAAAAAAGGAGGTAATCCATGAAGATAGTAGATGCTGTAAAATCTTTCTGGTCTGCGTTTACCTCCCCAAGACAGGATACTCCGGAAGACACAAAATTATATTCTATGGATGTCAGCCCGGCTTACTCAAGACCTAGTCGTATTACTTTGTCCCGAGGAGCTGAAATGACAATTCTTGCCGGATTATATTCTAGAATTGCAATGGACGTAGCATCAGTAGACATTCATCATGTGGTATTAGATGAAAAAGGTAATTTTAAAGACATTGTCCATTCGGAATTAGACGACCGTTTTAATCTTTCTGCAAACATGGATCAAGTTCCATATTCATTTAAACTCGATATTGTTCTAAGTTTATTTGACGAAGGTTGTATAGCGGTAGTTCCTCTTATTATGGATGATGCACCAAATGAAGATGGAAACAATGACATTTATTCCCTACGTGTAGGTAAAATAACTAAATGGTTTCCAAAAGACATTGAAGTAGAAATTTATGATGAAAACACAATGCGAAAACGACAACTTATCGTTTCAAAAAATATAGCGTGTATAATTGAAAATCCATTTTATCAGGTAATGAACGAACCTAATAGTTTGGTAAAACGTATTAATAGAAGATTAGCGTTGCTCGATAGTATTGATGAAGTAGCGGGTTCCGCGAAATTAGACGTTATTATTCAACTTCCATATACTATTAGAGGCGAAACAAAGCAAAAATTGGCTGAAGAAAGACGTGAATCACTTGAAAAACAATTGACCGGTTCTCGTTACGGCATTGGATACATAGATGCAACAGAGCATGTAACGCAATTGAATCGACCAGTTGATAATAACATCTTGAAAGAAATCGAGTACTTAAACAACCAACTTTATGGCGAATTAGGTATGACTCAGTCAATTCTTGATGGAACTGCTGATAGTGAAACTATAGTACATTACGAAAACAAAGCAGTTTTTCCTGTCTTAAAAGTAATTTGTGAAGGCTTCAAGCGTACGTTCTTATCTACGGCCGCGATTAAAGATAAACATCAGAGTATTATGTACTTCAAAGACCTCTTTAAGCATATGTCTATCGAGAATATGGCAGACATGTGTGATAAACTTTCGAGAAACGAGATTCTCTCGTCTAACGAAATTAGAAGTGGTTTGGGTTATAGACCTGATGATAATCCAAGATCAGATGAGTTGCTGAATAAGAATATTGCTCATGACGAGCAAACAGAGAATCCTGAAGCACAAAAATCTACGAAAGGAAGTAAAAATCAAAATGAAGCCAAAAAAGTATGACTTTAGTGGTTATGTCACACGTTATGGTGTTAAATGTAGTGATGGCAGAACGTTGATGCCTGACTCATTTGCTCATTGCGATGGCAGAACAGTACCGTTGGTATTCCAGCATGTTCATGATAACCCGTTAAATGTTGTCGGAAACATGTATTTGGAGCATAAAGCCGATGGTATGTATGGCTATGGGTCTTTCAATGACACCGAAGCCGGTTCTGCGTCAAAAGAAGCCGTCGTACATGGAGACATCAAAGCCCTAAGTATTTATGCAAATCGTCTTCAGCAGAATTCTAGAGGCGAGGTATATCATGGTGAAATTCGCGAAGTAAGTCTAGTCCTTGCCGGAGCAAATGTCGGTGCTTTTATCGATAATATTGCAGTTTCGCACTCCGAAGATGGCGAGGAACTCAGAGAAGCGATCATTTATACCACAAATGATGAGACTTGTGATCTAGAATTGGCACATGCAGAATCGGAAAAGACTATTGAGGACGTTGTTAACACCATGGATGAGGATCAGCTTTTTGTTCTTAATTATTTAGTTACAAAAGCAGCTTCAAAAAACGGTTCTGTAAAGCATTCTGATGAAGAAGAATTCGAAGATGAAGAGTCTGAAGACGAGTACGATGATGAAGATGAGTACGATGACGATGATGAAGAGTCTGATGAGTACGAAGATGAGGACGAAGAGTCCGAAAACAATGATGAACAAACAGGAGGAGACGAAATGAAAGTTAATCTTTTCGAAAAACAGGAACAGACAGGCGGAGATACGATGCAGCATTCGGATTTGGATTTCGCTCAGATCGTTGCTGACGCCGAGAAAGCAGGCTGTAAGTTGAGTGAAGCTGTACTGGCTCACGCTGATACGTACGGTATCAAGGATATCGAGTCCTTGTTCCCGCAGCCGAAGGAAATGAACATGCCACCAGAATGGTATAAGCAGGATGACGAATGGGTTGGAGGTTGGCTTGCAGACACGCAGCACTCCCCATTCTCCCGTATTAGAACTCGTCAGGCAGATATCACCGCCGACGAAGCACGTGCGAAGGGTTATGTAAAGGGAAACAGAAAGACTCCGGAAGTCTTCAGCCTTATGACAAGAACCACTTCCCCGACAACCGTTTATAAGAAACAGCATTTGGATGAGGACGATATCATTGATATCACCGATTTCAGCGTTGTTCCGTGGATCAAGGGTGAAATGCGTATGATGCTCAACAAGGAAGTAGCTGTTGCTGGTCTCCTTGGTGACGGTCGTGCATATGATGATCCTGATAAGATCAATGAAGATTGCATTCGTCCGGTTTGGAAGGACAACGAACTCTACACAATTCGTAGACAGATCACTTTCCCGGAGAACGCTACATATCTCGATAAGCTAGTAGTAGTTGAAGAGACACTGTTGAAAGTAAGAAAGCTGTATCGTGGTTCTGGTAACCCGACACTTTATGCTTCTACTGATTTTGTATCTGTTCTGCTTCTTGCTCGTGATCAGTTTGGTCATAGACTGTACAAGACTCTTGGTGAGCTTGCTTCTGCTCTGCGTGTAAAGAGAATCGTTGAGATCCCGGATATGGCCGATAAGGTTTATACAGATGATGACGGTAACGAATTCGATCTGTGTGCTATCATGCTGAATCCAGCCGACTACCGTTATGGTGCAGATAAGGGCGGCGGAGTTCGTACATTTGAAGATTTCGATATCGACTTTAACCTTCATAAGTACCTGATGGAGACTCGTTGCTCTGGTGCACTGTCTAAGATCATGTCTGCTGTTGTAATCGAGTCCGGTCACTTTGATCTGCTTAAGATTGAAGCTGCTGCTATCGCTCCGAATGTTGACTGCTATGGTAAGAACGCTTCTGAACTCCAGAATGGCATCCGCATCAATGAGCAGAATGAGATCCGTGGTACGCTTAAGTATGTCAAGAATTACACAGGTTTCTCCGGTGATGTGGCTGAGCAGTCTGGTAACTATCTTGCTCTCCAGTTCGAAACAGAAGCTGGTTCTGAGACAACTGTAGAAGTTGTTGGCGGAGATCATGGCCCAGTTGTTATGGAGGACGGTTTCTGTGTATTCCGTATCAAGAATAAGACTCAAACCATTCGTGTTATTTCTACAAAGAATAGCATCGTTTCAACCAAAGTATATTCTCTGAAGTACATCACATTGGAGCCGGATCGGAGCTGATAGTATGAAGTTTGCTGGCAACATTGGATTTGAAGTTTATACAGAAGTAACTCCAGGTCGATGGGAACCTACTATAGTTGAAAAATTTTATAGAGGAAACATGGAACAAGAGTTACGTAGATTATATTCTGGCGAAGACCGTAATAAGGATATTAATATCGACAATCGCGTTAAGATAGTGGCTAATCCTTTTGCTCTTGAAAATTATGCCAGCATAAAATTTGCAGAACATATGGGGGTATGTTGGGAGGTTAAGACAGTAGACGTTCGCGAATATCCTCATATGTACATATATTTGGGAGGTGTATATAATGGACCGAGAGGAACAGCGCCTGAAATTGCAGGAGACGCTTGAACAAATCCCGGGCGTTAGAAAAGTATATTTTCAACCACCGCCCACCACAAAAATGGTATACCCTTGCATACGATATGCCAGATCTGTAATTAAAAATGAGTATGCAAACGGTGCTCCTTATATTTCGAACACCGATTACGAATTGTTTGTCATTGATGCTAATCCGGACAGCGAGATAGTTGCCCATGTATCTCGCCTCCCTTACTGCCAGCATACAAATCACTATACCGCTGACGGATTGCATCATGATAGATTTAGAATCAATCATATTTAGGAGGTAACGTAATATGACAAAACTTCTTTGGGACCAGGAAGGTGAAAAACTGTATTCTACCGGTACTGACCGAGGCGTACTTTATGTAAATGACTCGGGCACATATCGCAAAGGTGAAGCCTGGAATGGTCTTACCAAGTTCCAGAAGTCCTCTGAGGGTGGCGACTCTGAGGCTATTTATGCTGATAACACTAAGTATCTTAACCTCACTTCTACAGAGGATAAGAAGGGTCAGATCTCTTGCTACATGTTCCCGGATGGATGGTATGAGTGTCAGGGTCTCCAGAAGCTTTCTGGCGTTCCGGGCCTTCGTATCGGCCAGCAGGTTCGTAAGTCCTTTGGTTTTACATGCCGTACATTGATCGGTAACGATACTGATGGTGATGCTTATGGCTATAAGCTTCATATCGTATACGGAGCTAAAGCTTCTCCGTCCGATGAAGAGTATCAGACAGTTAACAACAATCCGGAAGCCATCGAGTTCAGCTATGACTTCGAGACAACTCCGGTTGACGTTGGCAATGGTATGAAGCCGGCGGCTATGTTTGAGATCGACTCTACGGATTTTACAAATGAGAATATTGATCGTCTCCACGCTTTGGAAGACATTCTTTATGGTACGGCAGACAGTGATCCGCGTCTCCCGTCTATTTCTGAGGTTATTGCTATTCTTGGTGCAACAACAGCATACAAGCTTACGATTACTCAGGCTGAGAACACAACGGTAACCGTTAAGAGAAACAACATTAACCTTGCCAATGATGCAGATATTGCTATCGGCGATCTTCTTACAATCATTGTTTCTGATGGTGACTCGATCACGGTTAATGGAACCGCCTTTACAAGCGGTAATACTTATACAGTAAGCGGAAACACAACCGTTGTATCCACCGCTGGCTAAGTAAAATCAAAATGATCACTTTTTGGGGCCTTGGGAGTAATCTCAGGGCCCTATTTTTATTAAAAGGAGAGTAAATATGTTAGCAAAGACAATTACCTACACCGATTATAACGACAACGAACGTACAGAAACTTTTTATTTCAACCTCAATCAGCACGAATTGGCGGCTTTGGAACAAGGCAAAAAAGGTGGCCTGACCGAATGGATCAAACGCGCGGTTGAAGCACAGGATGGAAAAACAATCATGGATACATTTACTGAGATTATCCGTGCAGCATATGGTATCAAGTCTCTCGATGGTAAGACCTTTATTAAAACCGAAGAAGCTTACCAGGAATTCTTGGGTACGAACGCTTATGATAAGCTTTTTATGGATCTTGTAACGGACGCCGATCAGGCTAGTGAATTTATTATCGCTTGTCTGCCGAAGGATATGCAGGGTTCTGCAAGAGAGAATGCTAAAAAACTTGAAGCCAATGGAGGAAATATTTCTGCATTGAGTAAGGAGTGACCATGTTAGTTATTACCGTTAAAGCTGGAGAAGTATGGGACGCAGACGCAAACCAGTTTATAACTTTAGACCACGATGTAAATCTCCAGTTAGAACATTCTCTTATTTCGATTTCGAAATGGGAATCACGATGGAAAAAACCTTACCTTTCTAATCTTGAACGATTTGCAAAGACAAAGGAAGAAGTACTTGACTATATTAAATGTATGACGGTTTCTAACAGTGTTAATCCTAATGTATATAAAGTCCTTTCAAATGAAAATTTAAAGGCCATCAATGACTATATTACTGATCCGATGACAGGTACATGGTTCGCAGATGAAAACAAAGATGGTAAAAAACAGAAAAATAGAGGTCCTGTTATGCAAAAAGAAGAGATGACATCGGAACTCATCTATTATTACATGACAGAATACGGCATTTCTTGGGAAGCACAAAAATGGCATCTCAATCGTTTACTTACCCTTTTGCGTGTTCATAGCGAAAAAGAATCTGCTTCTGGAAAGAAAATGTCTACAAAAGATATTCTTAGCAGAAACGCAAGCTTAAACAAGGCTAGGAGGGCTGCTATGCATTCAAAGGGGTGATCCAATGAACTTTGAAGTAACCCAAAAAGGAGACTGGAAACATACATTTAAATTATTAACTTTATGTCAAAATGTCGATGTTTATGCTCTTTTGAATAAATATGGTAAAAAAGGCGTAAAGTATTTATCAGAAGCCACTCCGGTAGATACTGGAGAAACAGCAAATTCTTGGAAATATGAAGTTTCAAATGAAAATAGTTACTATTACCTAAGATTCTATAACAATAACGTCAATGATGGTGTGCCTATTGTAATTATATTACAGTACGGTCACGCCACAAGAGGCGGTACTTGGGTAGAAGGAAGGGATTTTATTAATCCAGCTATTGAAGAAACATTTCGAGGATTTGCGGCTGATTTGTGGAAGGAGGTGCTGCCATGAGTACAACAACTACTATTGATGAAAATATAGTGTCTATGAAGTTTAATAATAAAGACTTTGAGAAAAATGCAGCAACTACTATGTCCACATTGGAAAAGTTAAAATCAAAACTTGACTTTTCTAAAGTGAAAGATGATTTAAACAACATAGATACATCTAAATTAAAGTCTGCTATTAACAAACTTAGCGATTTCGATACTAGTAAGTTTGAAAAAGTAATGGACCAAGTAGAATATCGTATGTCTACTTTAGGTGTTATCGGAGCGAGGATTGCTGAAAATTTTGCAGATAAATTATATGACGTAATTGACGCTGCTTTTTCTAAATTAACAAGTTTTTATAATTTTGCTAAATCTGGTATTACGCAAGGTGGTTATTCTAGAGCCACTAATATTCAAGCCGCAAGATTTCAATTAGAGGGTTTAGGCATCGCTTGGAAAGATATTTACGGAGACATCGACTATGCTGTAACAAATACTGCCTATAGTTTGGATGCTGCGGCTAAAGTGGCAGCTCAATTATCAGCGTCGGGTTTAAAACCAGGACAAGCGTATACACCTACTGGTCAAAAAGATAACAAAGATTATGTATCTCAGATCGATACATTGGCCATGACTCTTAGAGCTATTTCTGGTACTGCATCTATGGCGAATGCTGATTATGCGGACATTGGTAGAATTATTACTAACATGGTGTCCAGAGGAAGGGTATTTACCACAGATATTAACTCATTGTCAGAAAGAGGTTTGGGTGTAAAAGGTTTACTTGCCGATTATTTGAATAGTATTAATTATCAAGGCAAAAAGAACTGGACAGAAGGAGACATTGCAGAAAATATTTCAACAAAAGGTGGAGGAAGTATTACACCAGATATTATTGTTGAGATGCTATATGAAAAGTTTGGTGAATATGCCACAAAAGCGAATATGACTCTTTCTGGTGTAACGGCGAACTTAAGATCTGCTTTTGCCAGAATTGGAGAAAGTTTTTATGAACCAATTATTGAAAACGGCGGAGCATTAGTTAATTTAATTGATGCTTTAAGAATACATGTTAATTCTTTGAATACAGCATTGAAACCGGTAATAAAAACTATAGGAACGGACATTGCCGGTTGGTTAGATAAATTAGGACAAAAATTATATATTGAAGAAGAAATGACCGACGCAAACGGTAATGTAGTAAGAGACCCCGTTACCGGCGAAGTTATGAAGAAAAAGGTCATTAGAAAAGACACTATATTGGCTCCTTTGTTTGAAGAAAAAGAGTATAAAAGACTTGAAAAAGTAACTAGTAACTTCTATGCTCTTCCAGAGTATGTACGACGTGAAATGCTGGCAAATGGCGCCATTATAAAAGACGGTGCTGCTTATTATGAGGTTATTGAAAAATATTCCAATGCTGGAAGAGTTCTGTACAACGTATGGAGTTCTGTAAAAAATGTATTTGGCACTATTGGCAATATTATTTTAGAAATAGGAAGAGGATTTGGATGGGCGACAGAAAGCATGAGTTTTATGGACATGCTGGTTGCAGGAACGGAAAAACTCAGAATCGCCACCGAAAAGATAAAAGCATCGGTTGGACAATCACGTATGATTCAATTCTTTTTGTCAATCGGTAAGGCTTTGGGTTCTATAATTACCATTTCAAAATCATTCTTTAAATCCCTATACAATCATATTTTATCGCCAATATTTGGATTAACATCAAAATTCCTTCCAAAATTTGATCTAGTTGGTTGGCTTACAGATTTTAATCACAGATTATTTAATCTTAGTGAAAAAATAAAGAATACAGACGATTTCTTTGGCCCGTTTATGGAACGATTTAAAACCGGAGCAAAGGATTTCTGGGAATGGGTAAAATCTTGGGGAGGAAAATTGACACAAACTTTGTCAAATTTCTTTAAACCTATCAAAGAGATATTCTCTAACAGTGAACTCAGTTTCCTAGATAAAATGAAAGCTCTTAAGGATTATCTTGTTCAAGACTTTGTAATGCCTGGATGGGAAAAAGTTAAATCTGTATTTGAAGGAATTGCAGATGCAATAGGCAAAGTGTTTGATTGGTTTAAGAAATTATTTGGAATTAGTAATAAAGAAGACTCTGGAATAACAACTACAGGTGCTACGGGAGGAAATGGTTTATTAGGAACTGCCTCTACCATAAACGGCATTTCTATACTAGCAGTGTCTGAGCAATTAAAAGAAGCTGGAGAGAACGTAGATGAGGGATCAAATGGATTCTTGTCTGCTTTCCAGAAGATAAAAGATTGGTTTGATAGTCATAATTTCTCACCTGTAGCTATAGCTATGACTGCATTATCTGTAGCGCTCATAGCACTAGTAGGAGCCATACTTTATGCTGTTGTGGTACTCCCAACAAGATTATTAAGATTAGCAGAAATGTTACCTAAATTTGTATCTTCTTTAACAAAACCATTTGGCAAATTAAGTAATTTAGCAAGATCGGTTTCTTTTAAAAATGTTACAGAAGGATTAAAAAATATAGGATTGTCACTTTTAGCATTTATGGGTGCGATTGCAATATTTGTTGTATTGAGTAAATTAGTATCTCCTACAGAATTGTTAATCGGAGCAGTAGCTGTATTAGCTATATTTGGTATTTTAATTTGGATTGTTACAAAACTAGGAAAAGCCAGTAATGCGTTGAAAGCCGCAATCGATGTCGGATTCAATAAAGACGTTGGTTTTTGGTTTACGCAACGTGGAGGTACCTATATTGGGATGGCAGCTCTTATGCAATCTATTATGGCTATGACAATCGGTTTTACCGCTTTAGCTTTTGTGTTTGGTTTGATTCTTAAGAATAAAGATCTTACAATGACAATAGTATACGGTGGAGTAATGCTGTTAGTGCTCATGGCTGTTGTAACGACAATAGCAATTATATTACCGTCGTTAATGGCAAAATTTGTTGGTGCTACAGTAGCTTTTGATAAAGCTGGAAAAGCCTATAAGTCAGGAGATGCCCTCGCTGTAAGAGGTTTGATGGCAATGGCAGCTACTATTTCGGCAATGACTATAGCAGTTGTAACATTCTCAGCATTAGCTTATGTTATGTCATCAAAATTTGTAGATTGGGATACTTTGTGGGATGGTGTTGGAAAAATAGCAGTGATTGCTGTTTTAATAGAACTCATGCTACTTGGTGTTCAGTTTATGGCAAAGCTATCTGCTGGTATACGATATAGTCCAGCAAAGATGCTTATAGGAATGGCTGTAGCTATTGGTGCTATTGGTATTGCTATGACATCAATTATATTATCTCTAAAGCTATTAATGATCGGTATCAATGATACTAACATAAAAAACTATGGTATAGTTGTAACTTCGATTGCAGGAATATTAGTTTTAGTAGGTGCGATAGTTGTTGTAGCAATGTACTTTGCAACACATCAATACGGAGCTAGAAATGACGCCAAAATCGGAACCGCGTTACTTGGATTGGCAACTGTTATATTATCAATTGCTGGCGCAATGGCGGTTATTATTGTATCTATGATAGTATTAACAAAAGTTCTATCAAATGCTGATTTGCATAATTCATCGATTCAATCTATTTGGATTATATTTGGATTAATGGCCGGTCTAATTGGTGGCGCATACGTTCTTATGAATTCCTCTATGGGAATATCGTTAACTCGTATACGTGGTATAATCGCTCCTATAGTTGGAATGACATTTGCTCTTGTAATTATGGTAGGCGCAATAGCGACTTTAATGTATGTTATGAAAAAGTTTAATTTTACGCCAAGCGAACTAGCAATAATAACCGGAGTAATTGTTGTGGGAACGGCTATATTAAGTTTTGCAATAGGACATGTTATAAAATCAGTAAAATATTTAGACACAGCATTAGTATCAGCTAGAAAACTTTTGAGCATGTCTGTATTGTTCATTTCAATCGGAGCAGCGTTTGGTATAATTGCTATCTCTCTGTCATTCTTAAGTAAACTAAACATGGCACAAATTATATCTGGTGGAGTAATGATTTCTGTATTGGGCAGTTTAATGCTGTTAATCAGTTATGTTTTACTGCAACTAGTCAAATCTCCGGATGTAAATTGGAACACTGTTGGAGAAGCCATATTGTTATATTCTGCAGTATGCTTGTCTATGGTCATTTTAGCAGGTGCTATCTCATTGCTTTCTACTGCTAATTTAGGTGGAATGGTAATTGCTTCTGTTATATTGTCTGCTATGGGGTTTGTGATCGATGGTATCATTGCTGTATTGGTAAAAATTTCTAATGCGGTTATAGACCCTTATAAGATGGGCTCTACTATTGCGGCATATATAGGTGTTTCAGCAAGCTTGTTACTTATAGGAAAAGCTATAAAACAACTGTCAGGACTTGGTTGGAAAGACATGGGTCCTGGTTTACTGGCGATGCTCGGTGTTGTTGGTATATTAGCATTAGTTATGACGTTGTTTACAGCATTAGGAAATTGGTCTCCTGGAGGCATGGCCGCTGGAATAGCAGCAATGTTATCAATAGCAGGAACTATTGCCGCCATCGGTTTGACAGCATTCTTGGTAGCTAAAGGAATTGAAACATTAGTAAATGTATTTGATATGTTTGTTCAGAAGCAAAGTGAGTGGATGGGCAATGGCGTAATGGATAAGTTTACAGAGTTCCTTACTGGTATATTTACTTCCATAGCGGATGCCGTAACAGGATCTGCATCCTCTGTAGCTAAGGCCGCAGTTGCTATTATATTAGCTCTTGTTAATGCTTTAATCGATTCTGCAGGCACATTAGGTGTTGGCTTGTTTAGAGCTTTGCAAAGAGCAGTGGTCGTAGCGGCTATTCTCCTGAGCGCTGCTAAATGGATCGGTGAATTATTCCTAGAACTTGGTGTATATTTAGGCAGCCAAGTAGCAGCCGGTTTTAATGGCGCTTTAAGAAAAATGTTCCATGGACCAGCCGCCACTATTGCAAAAACAATATTAAAATTACAAGGATATAATCCAGAAGGTTACGAGGAAGCTATCGAAGATCTCGATACGCAAATAAATGCTTCGTTACACGATAAAGAAGGTTTTGGAGGAAAAAGTTATGAAATAGAACAAAAATATGGTGTTGAACTAGTATGGGACGGTGAAGAAATTACTTTTGACAAAGAAGGAATGAACGAAAAACTAAAAGGGAAAAAAGTAGAACTTACAGACGTTGCCGGTCAAACCGATACGGTTCCTGCTATAACTGCTTTATTTTCAGAAGTTGGTGATCTTAATCGTGATTTTAATTATACGGTTTTAAAAGAGCATATATGGAATAAAATGTTTGAATCAATCTTTGATCAAGCAGATGAAGACGCCAAAGATAGATGGGGAATATTTGCAGAGGATGCGACTGATACATTTGTCGAACGTTTAAAAGGTATGGTAAGTGAGGACGATCCGAATTTCCAACGGGCAAAAGAACTACTTTACCTCGTGTTCCCAGAAACAGCAGAAATGGAAGCTAAAGGAGATGACGCAACTAACGGATTCGTTACCGGTGCTGTAAATGGCTGTACTACATATGAGTCAGAGATGAGAAAGGGTCAGCAAAGACTCGCTCAGGCTAGCGTTGATGAATTCGATACTACCGTTTCTGAAAACGCTGATTCCTCGGCCGTAGCAAAGGAACTTACTCCAGACCAAGACGAACTCACATCAGGATTTTCATCAGCTGGTGACAAAGGTGTTGATGCATTCGAGCAATCTATCGTGACTAGAGTCGATGCAGACAAAGAGAATTTGCAAAAATGGATTTTAGCTCCATTGACCGATTGGCCAGACGAACGTTTCGAAGACGTGGATTTTGCTGGTGTAAGAATTGCTAAGGCTTTAAGAGGCGGTTTCGATAGAGAAATGAGAATCGAATCTCCTTCAAAGGCGATGATCGAATCTATGGGCTTTGTAAAAGATGGTATCTTGGAAGGCGTCGATTTGTCGATTCCGAGCGTATATGAAGCTGGTGAAGAGTTAGGAAATGCTATTGGTGATGGTGTAAATGATTCTCTTGGAGATTTAAATCTTGGTGACTTAGGTATCAATCTCGGAGATATTGACTTCTCAGAAGCAGACCTTAACACAGATGCGATGGCCGATACATTAAAGGCTGACATTGCTTCTCGACTTCCGTCTTGGGATGAATTGAAAGGTTATGTTGGATTAGATAAAGGTCTGATGGGTAATATAGAAGGAATAAAAGCCGCTTGGGCTCGAATAAAAAGCTCCTTTAGTGAGTTTGACATTACAAGTTTATTCAGCAATATTATTCCGGAAAATATGAGTGTCGACAATTTAACTAAATCCTTTGGAGCAGACTTTGACATAGGCTCTTTTGGATACACAGATTCCTTCATGACAGATAAAGCTTGGGAAGACGCACTTGCCAACTTTGATCCCAACACGATGATGACTACTGACACATTAAATCTTAATTTGAACATTGATGATGCAGAATTACAAAATCTTAATCAATCTATGAGCAAAGGAGTCGACTGGAACGCTGTTACTGGAGGCTTCAACGCTCGTAGCGGAACAACTTACAATTACAACTACAATTATATTCAGAACAACACCTCTTCTGGAGCGCTTAATACGAGGGAACTCAACAGATCTACTCAGTTGGCACTTAACAGAAACAGGTGGAGAGTCGGTGGAGGAGGTTATTAAGATGATTAATCTTGTTAGAGTAACCAACGCCGAGAATGTATTGAACATGGAACTGAGGAATCCGGAGAAATCTGGGTTCCTCGTCCGTGACATTCAAGGTTTAGGTTCTGGCACTAGCGATATTAGAAACACTGATTACGCTTCTTTGCCAGGCTCAATTTATGATTCATCCAGAAAGCCGGTACGAAACATCGTATTCCAACTCAGATTGCTTTGGCATGATACAGTTGAAAAGGCTAGACATGAATCAGAAAGATATTTTCCTTTAGGGAAAAGTATTAAAATGGAATTTTTTGGGGATGATAGAGAAACCTGGATTGAGGGATATGTCGAATCCAATGAACCAACTATTTTTTCTACAACAAAAATGGAAGGCATTGATTGTCAAATTTCAGTCCTTTGCACAGATCCAGCATTCAAATCTCCAATCGCTAATTCAGTAGAACAAAAGAAACTAGAGGGCGGGTTCTACTTCGAATTTCCAAGACCAACAGATGAATTTCCAGAAATTCCGGGCGATTGCTTTGATGATTCTTATGAAGATCCTTATAAGTATCGTTTGGCTATGTCAGACATCCTTTCTGGAGGATATTCTGTGTCATTTGACTATGATGGAACAGCCGAAACAGGTTGCAAATTCCACTTATATTTTAATGAATCAGCAGACCGGGTAGAAATCATCTGTAATAGAACCGGACAGTCTCTTATATTTAAGCCAGATACAGAAAATAGATTTCGAGCTGGAGATGTAATGATTATAGACACTAATGCCGGTAATAGATCCGCATATGTGGTTCGTGAAGGGACGTATATCAACTACTTAGATCACATGCTTGTTACGTCTTCTTTTAGCGGAATTATACTACAGAAAGGATCAAATACTTTTAGATTAGAAATTGATAAAGGAACCAACAATGATGCTGCCGAATTGCGCATCGAGTACAGAAATGCGTATTGGAGTGTGTGATTATGGAAGCAATTATATTTAATAAAAAGTTTAAAAAAATAGCAGTTATTGACTATTTTTTCGAGTTTTCTTGGAACAAAGACCTATATGGCGAGGGTGAAGTGGAGCTTAAAGTTCCTGCCAGCTACCAGCACATTGCTTACTTGAAGAAGGGTAATTATATTGGTAGACTAGACGATGATATGCTTGCTGAAATCAAGTATACCGAATTGCAAGACTCTGCTACGGACGGAAAAGTATTTAGCGTCAGAGCTCAGGACATTACAAAATCTATACTGAATAGACGTATTGTTTGGGGCGATGTTATGTTTTCCGGTTTGCTTAAGGACTTGGTTTATAAACTTATTACTGAGAACTTTGGAACGGCTTCAAAATTTAAAGAGAGACAGATTCTTGCTGATGATGGAAAAGATTTTGTTGTCTGTCCTAAAACATTTAAAGATGAAGCCGGAGTAGAGTATTGCCTGCAGACCGTAGCATACAGATCTGAACACGAAAGCATTGGCGATTTGCTTACAGAAAAGCTTAAAATGTTTGGATATGGCTGTAAATTAACTCTTAGAAGTGATGGAAAACTCGTATTTAACATTGTTAAAGGTGTGTATAAAAATGCATACATTATATTTAGCAATGATTATGGAAATGTAGTCAATACAAACTTCTCATCTGACTATGAACAGTATGCAAACACGGTTCTTGTCGGTGGAGAAATTACAGAAAACGAAGATGGGACCACTGCAAGCAGAAACTATCAGGCAGCGAGTTATGGCGATACCGGACTTGATAGATCAGAAGTATACGTTGACGCAGATGACATGAAGTCGATAGTTGACTGGAAAGAATTGCTTGGTTCTTATCCTCCAATCAAAGCGGTTGCTAATTTTAAGCCTGATGCTAATGGAGGATATTTTGAGCCGATTGATATCGGAGGTATTACATTTTATTACTACATGATGAAAGAATTCAAAATACCGCTGTACGATAAGCATCAGTATGATATTCTAATTGAGGCTTACAAAAACTATGGTGCGTCAAATTATAGGCTTTCGCAGGTAGTAACATCATCACAGGTTGTAAATCTTAGTGACGAATCCACTATTACAAAAAACGAGACGACAACATATTTTGTAGTAAAAAATGTTCCTATTGCCTTGTTTGACAGAAATTTATTCCTAACTAAACCACAGAAAGATGAAGACGGAAACTACGAAGACTTTGAATGTAAGATTCTGGCTCCGTTATATCAATCTATGATGTTCACAAAAGGTTATACCGAACTGGTATCATATTCGGCGTCGCAGTCTTTTAACGGCGAAATCGATCCGTATTCTATGTACACTTATAAAAAGGACTATAATATCGGAGATTTTGTAACCATCAAAAACGCATTTGGTGTTGAATCTATCACACAGATAACTAACGTAACTGAAACTTGGGATACTTCTGGTTACCACCTTGATATTACAGTGGACGACAAAGAAGCAAAGGTTCAGGATATTACAGGACTCTTGTGCACCGACAGAGGAACACCGGTACTTACGAACTCGGATGGAGAGCAGATTTGTGGCTCTCAGTGGTTCATTATTGCACATAAACGGAAGGACGATGGTACGTACGAAGACTGTTATATTACAACTTGAGGAGGTAAAATATGGCTGATTCTAACTTAGAAAGAACCAGAGTTGACCAACTTGGATTGACCGATAGCATTCAAGGAGAGGATAAGTTTATCGTATCTCAGCAGGTAGAGAATGATGAAAATGGAAACGTCCAGAATGCAACTAATATTGCGTCATTTGCGACAGTATGTGGTCATGTAGCAGAATCTGATCCTGTGGTAAATAAGATGCTTGAGATCCACTATCAGCCACCGCATGATGGTTATACAGGTAGTGTTAAAGAGGGATTTGGTATTAGTATTCAGCAAGATGGTACTGTAGATAATGATCTATATCTGAACAACAACCTTATATTTGGTGGAGATAATTTGAATGCCGGTTTGCTTTATGATAAAGACACCCAAGAGTATTATAAGCCATGTAATTTAGATCTTCCATTAGGTATGTTTTATACAAGATCTGTTGGTAAAGATGGACCCAATTCAACTCCGTCTACTGGAACCGGAATAACAGATGATAGAAACTGCTTAGGATTTACTGAAGATTATTATTCTTATGTTGATGAAGGATCAAAACTTGGAGTATTTCCAGGCGAAACCATTCCTGGAACCTCTCCTGGAACAGCACGTACAGATGATACCGCAGATCCAACGAGCCAAAATTATGATAAAGTAGTTACTCCTGTAGCAGAAGTAACTGTACAACATCTTATTGAGTGGACCAGACGTGGATTAGGAATTAATTCTTGGTATAATTCAAATTTTTCTGGAGTAAATCCATTCGAAACAATTTCGTTGTGCAGGGTTGCTAATCTAGCAAACAATCAAGCTACTATTATAGATAATGAACATAAATATATTACTGTAACAATTAAAACTCTTAGTAACGATACTAGTGCTGAACCACAATTTGTTAAATATTTTCAATGTACTCTTGGACCAGGAGATACGGAAGCGGTTCTTACGGGAGTTGGAGAAGATTCGAATCTAAAACTTGGAAAAATTGTTATATTTAATGCAGATGTCTGGAGAACGAAAGATGTAGATCGTATTTATAGAAAGAAAACTGGTGCTCTTGAAATTGATAGCGGAAGTAATAAAGAAAGATATTTATGCTGGGAAATCGGTATATCCAGATCCGGAGTACCTATTCCTTCAGGATCAGAAGATATTTTTACAAATTATTCTACGTTTGTTAACGGAACGGCAAAAGTTGTTGCTATGAAAGCCGAATACGGAACAAAATCTACTGGTTTTTATGACGAAATGTTTGGTTTTACTTCAAAAGAAAGTAGTTTAAATCAAGCTATTGATAAAGCCATTTGTAATACGGTTCGCAGAGAGTTAAATAATTTTCAAAAAACTAGAGAAAGCAGCATTCAAACTGGCGTATTTCCTTCTATGCTATTTGAAAAAAATAAGCCCGCCCACACAACTTTGGGTAAAAGGGATTCCGGTGAAAAAGATAATGCCTGGCAACGATCTGAAGATAATGTAGCAATGCGCATAAATGTAAATGAAACTGCAGGCCATGCTGCGGTATATGAAAATGTTGCTGATGCTATTTATGACTCGTATACAACAAGTGGGTTGGCCACCGATAGTGAAGATCAAGACTATTCTTTTCCTATACAAGTAAGTTATGACGGAACAGTTGGCGATGGAAGTGATTTGTGCTTTACCACTGGTACATCTGGTATATTTGAAAATGGTTTGGATATGCTTAGAAGCGGATCCAGTAAGCAAGTAGACCTTAAGATTGCAGAGCGTTTAAAAATAGCAAATCAGATATTTTCTGGTAATATTACTGTAAATGGAGACCAATTTAGATTAGAAGAACGTAGAACCAAAGTGTCAACAGGATATTGGTCTGTCCACCTCGATCATATCGAAAGTGGCATGTGGCCAAGACCTACCGATCCAGAGTATGGTACTGTCCCTCAACGGTCTAGAATATTCAAAAAATATTTTAAAGTAAGTTGTTCCGAGGATGCTTTACCTGCATTTTCAAAAGTTCGCGATGTTCTTGTATTAAATCCGGCTACATATAGGACTCTTCCTAGATTCCCTTCTCCCATGCAGATTCCATATGATGGCATTTGTGGAGGAGTATATATTGCAAATAAGGGCGGATTAGTAATTGACGAGGAAGGTTCCGTATCTCTTGACCTGGGTGAAGGATTAGCTATCGACAATTCAACAGGTAAGGTATATGTATCCGGAGGTGGCGGTGGTGGAGCTACTATCGATGATACAACTACCGCTGCAGATAAGACATGGTCTTCTAATAAGATTAATACAGAGCTCGGAAAGAAGCAGGCTACCCTTAATGCTGGATCAAATATCACGCTTACTCCACAGCAGGATGGAACTGTGACTATCGCTTCATCTGGAGGCGGTGGCGGTGCATCCAATCTGAATGATTTAGGTGATGTTGACTTAAACAGTCAAGTTTCGGATGATTCCGTTTTGGTTTATAGCCGTATTGCTGGCAAATGGCAGGATAAAACTTCATTAAATCTAATGGGATTGATAGTAAACTCGGCTCCTATGTATTCAGATGAAGTTGCTCGAAAGCAGGAAATCGATGAGGTTACCGCATATGTTGACTATAATTTCTTAAAATGTAAAACAATTTCTGGAACACTTGCCGCCGGAAACACCTCTTTGACATTAACTGATTCGGCTATAAAGACAAGCAGTATTGTTGAAGTATTTGACGATTTAAATGTTCCATATGATTCTATTTCAACAAGTAATGGAAGTATGACTATTACTTTCGAAGCACAATCGATTTCTATGAATGTGAAAGTGAGGGTATCATAATGGCTTGGTATAGAGTAACGAAAAAACAAAGTGGAGGAGGTACTCAAATAGGAGACCTCCTAGCCCTCGCTTCAGCTGGTACGGATGCAAATCCTGTTCAATTTGATATGACCGACGCAGTTTTACATACGCAAGCAACCGCTATTCCGGCTCAGATGTTTCGCAGTAACAAAAGAGTGAGAAGTGTCTCGTTGGCTAACATTTTGACTGTCGGAGCAGAAGCGTTTAGAGAAGCGCCAAACCTTAACGGCATCGATCTCCCTAGTTGCACATCACTGGGTGCTTCTGCATTTCAGCAAGCTAGATCTGGTCTATCAGCATTTATGGATAATCCGGTTATTAACTTGCCAGCATGTGAATCTATGGGCGATAGTGCTTTTCTTAATATTCGTACAGGATCGTCGTCATCAAATAAGATAACGTGGGTACTGACGTCACTTAAGACACTTGGTGCAACCTGCTTTAGATGTAACAGTTATCCTTGGTATACTGACCTATTATATTTGCCGGCGATTGTAACCATGGGTAATTTGACTTTTGGTAATGCCAATATTGTTACACTTAAACTGGGACCAAATTGCACCTCAGTCGGTAATAATATGATTCAGAATGCTAATGTGACAAATCTTATTATTGAGGCATTATCTCCGCCTGCTTTCGGCAGTGGAACATCATATTTGGGAACGGCTCCTAGTCATATTTATGTTCCAGATGGTAGCGTTGCTACGTACAAGGGAGCCAGTGGATGGTCTACATACTCAAATATTATTGAGTCTATTGACAATATTTAAAGGAGGTGATTAAATGGCGGATACTATTATTGGTGCTGAGGTATCGAGGGGTGGCTTTTTTAATGTCGTAAGAAACCCTAGTACCGGAAAGCCCGATATCACTTATACTGCTGATGAGATGAGAGAACCATATAAGGGCCTCATCACAGACGGTGTATTTAGTGGTAAGTATGTGAATGGATCAGGAGTAGTAGTAAATAACACAAACAATTTCATGGTATCATCCGGAGGATCTGACAGTTTAAAGGTTATTGTCTCTGCAGGACGAGGTATCTTTGACGGACATTGGTTCCGAACAACGGAAGATATTCTTGTAGATAACATCGAGAGCGAAACCACACTTGACTGTCGATATGATAATATCCTTGTAGTAGTGAATAATAACACCAGGACAATTAGATTGGCATACAGAAAGGGAGGAGCATCACAACCCTCCCTCACTACTACACCCGGAATCGTTGAATACAGATTGGCAAAGATCGCTGTATGGAAGAATGCTTCTATCATCAATGACAAAGATATTACAGATCTAAGAGGCAAAAATCATCCGGAGGGCACTCCTTGGGTTTCTACCGTAGGTATCGACCAGCTTTCCACAGATCAGTTGTTTAAGAAGTGGGAAAATCTCTTTCAGAGTTATTTCACATATATGCAGCATCAAGTTGAGACTTGGTCTAGTCAAATTGAATCAGCAACGGCTAATCATTATTTAGCTCTTTCTTCTAATCAGGTTGTTAAAACTATTCAGCAAGATACTAGAGAGATCATTATTACTGCTCCTAATGAGTTCCCAGCCCTTGGTGCTAATGAATATTATGTTCCATTAGTAACAGTAAATGGTTATCTTTTGACAAAGAAAGAAACCAATACTGCCGGTTCTCCTGGTGATTATTTTATGCAGAACATTAGTGCCAACAGTATGCGTTTTATATTTAATAATACTTTGACAGTTGGTACAAGAGTAACCTTCCAACTTCTCAAAGCAGTAACCGCAATTGCTGTTCCGGCGATTGACGATCAGATTAACGCTTTGAATAGTAGCTTTTCTGCATATGTTGATGATCACGGATGGAGCGATAACGGAATCACACCAGCTGCGGGCGTAACGGTTGACTCAAATGAACCAGATCCTGAGATTCGTATTAGAAAGATCGGAGGTATGGTTTTCCTTAGAGGCGCTGTAAAGGTTAATCCAGTACAGGGCAATGTTATTTGTACCCTTCCTGCTACGAACGATGCATATTCTAACATTCGTCCGCAAAAGAACCATATATTTGCGTCTAATTCCAAGAACGGAAGTAACAAATCTCCGGACAGAGCTAGTATTATTGTACGTACCAATGGTTCCGTAGAGTTCTGGACGACCACAAGATTGAGTGGAGAAACTGCTGATACAGCATCAACTTGGCATCTTAACACGTGTTGGCCTGTTCCATATATGGATCAGGTAGAGCCATAAGGAGGTGATTGAATGCCAGATTATTTAGTTCATGACTTAGGTTATAATGTTAAAGCTGGTATCACAAAGACCGACTTTGATGGCTTAAAAGGACAGGTAAATGCCTTGTCAAATAAAGTCCAGTCTATTAGTGGCGGTGGATACGGTAGCAACTATATTTACAATAATGATAATGATAATGGAACTTCATTTGATATCATTCAAGGTGCGAGTGGTATTGCGTTCAGTGGTATTATTGGGGCGATTGTAGATGACTCTTATCGCAGCATTAAGCTTAGAGGAACTACGATAGTTGCTGACGGATATACAAAGGAACTAGCCAAAGATATTCAGTTTTGGGGACTTAATCTTAGTGTTCTTCACAAATCACAGCATCTTAATATGCCGATTTTTGAGCATGTTGCAGATAACGCCGGAAACGTTGGTTGGGACACTCCTGCCAGAACGACACCTTGGAAACTTTCTGTTCCGGCCATGCCTACTATTGCTGAAGCAAGTACTAGTGTTCAGGATCATAGATGGATCGGACATATTAATTATCTTAAACCTGGTATTGGAGCCGCTCCAAACATCGATATGGGAGCATTATATTATCATCGTGATTTAAACGGTTATGCTGGTACATTCCATACAAAGACCGACGGAAATGGAAACGTCTGGTTGGTTCCTGGTGCAGTACGTTATTTGGATTCTGAAGAACGTACGTACTATCCTATTGGTAATCTGGATCAGCTTCTTCCGGTTGGAGTAAACGCTGTTCCATACACACCTGGAAACATTGGCTATTATATTGGTGGAGATGAGAATATTTCTGGAGTGACACTTGATTGGGAAGTAACACTTAATATCTTACATCCAGGAGGTGATTAATCATGACAAAGCTAGATGAATATTGTCAGTACCTGGAGACACAGGTAAGAAACCATAGTATCTACGTCTTTGGTGCACAGGGTGAAGGGTATCCTGTAATCACCAAAAAGTGGATTAGATCTATGGAAACTACCGAGAAGAATGCAGAACTTGCTATTGACTATTGGGAGCAGCAGTGTGAACTTGGCTACGGACGTGTGCTCAAGGCATATGACTGCTCCGGTCTTGGCATGGATAAGCTGGAAGAGATGTTTGGTTATGAGGATCGTACTGCAGATGATATGTACAATACTCTATGTGAGCCGATCAAGAAAACTCAGCTTAAGCGTGGGGATTGGGTATTTAAGGCTAATTCTTCCGGTAAGAAGACACACGTTGGTTATATTGTAAGTGACAAGCTCGAGGTAATTGAGGCTAAGGGCCGACGTTACGGTGTAACCAAATCTCCTCTTTCTGACTCTTGGAATGCGTTTGGCAGACCGAAGTGCTTCAAGAAAGATATTGAGGGAGAGGACAGCTTTATCGCTACTCGCGTCCTTAGGGTTGGATGTAAGGGCGAAGACGTTCGTGAGATGCAGAAGAGACTCATCGCTCATGGGCTCTCCTGCGGTAAATGGGGTACGGACGGCGACTTTGGTAATGCTACACGGAATGCTGTATTGGCGTTCCAGAAAGCATATTGGCCACATACTCCTACTGAGTGGGATGGTATTGCTGGCCGAAAGACATTGACAGCCCTTGGGTTTGTCTGTGTATGGTGAGGTGATACGTAATGGACTGGGGTACAGTTATATTAACTATAGTAACTTCCATCCTTGCGTCATCAGGTGTATGGGCAGTCGTGGCTAAGGTTCTCGACGGCAGAAGTGCCAAAACACAAATGCTGATTGGACTAGGGCACGACAGAATATGCTTCCTTGGTTTGAAGTATATCGAGCGTGGGTATATTTATACAGATGAGTATGAGAATCTCCACGACTACCTGTACAAACCATATGCGATGATGGGCGGAAATGGTTCCGCTAAATTAATAATGGATCAAGTATCAAGACTGGAGGTGCGTAAACGTGAAACAAAATGAATTGAATGCTGCGTGGTGGAAGGCAGCTGGGATCAGAGCGCTACATACGATGGCGCAAGTAGCACTCGGTTTCTTGACAGTAGGGGCTGCTATCAGCGACGTTAACTGGGGACTTATGCTAAGTACATCATTGGTTGCCGGCGGATATTCGGTTATAAAGAGTTTAGCAGTTGGTATTCCGGAGGTGCCAGAATCTTCTGATAAAGGCGAATAATAAAGTTAACCATCGCGGGATTTTCCGGGGTGGTTAATTTTTGCCCTTCGCGTGAAAATCGGGTCTTATTATAGAATGATATTAAAGGAGGATACGACTATGAAAAAGAACCCGGCTACTATGTGCTGTATTTATGGATGTTACAATGACCATAATGGATACTGGAACTTGATTGAAGGAGAAAAGCATCTATTGTGCCATAAACATTGTAATGAGGCATTAAGAAGATTATTGAAGGGCGACGAAGATGTCGTAGCAAGCATGAGTTTCGATGCTCTTTGGAAAGAGCGTTTTAACTTAACAGAGGTGTAATCTTACACCTCAAATTTTTTAAAGGAGATGAAGACTATGAAACATGTATGTAACAGATGCAACGAAGAGATCACAAGAGGATTTGTAATTCCAGTAACAATTGGAAAAGAGAACTATCAGTTATGCAACGAATGTGCAGCAGAGATTGAAAACAGTATTTTACACATGCCAAAACTTATGTTTGGTGATGAAAAAGAAATCAACGTTAAATAAGGAGACTAGATTAGTCTCCACATTTTTTAGGAGGTGAGTTATATGAGAAAGATTAGAACTGCATATGTCGTTTATTGCGACGGCTGTGACAAAGACATAAAAGAAAGAAATCCAACGCCAAATGCTACGTTGGAAAACGATGAATTCTATTTTTGCCCGGATTGTCTGGCAAAGATTAGAGCTGCCCTTAGACAAGGTCGAGAGGCACAGATCCTGCCAAAGGAACCAGAGGTACCAGAAGTTTCAGTTCCTACAATTACAGAAGATACTGAAGCTAAAGAGAACGAGATTACTCTCGTAAAGAACGATGACGCCCGATTCATAAAAGCCGGTTTGAACGGCAAGGTTTGGACGCCAGCTACACTGAACGAGCTGTTGGAGCTCTGCAAAAAGAACTATACATTGAAGCAGCTTGCCGAGTATTTCGGAAAAGATATTGAAGCCATGCGTTCGACTATGAACAGAATCCGGAATGCAAAACCTGGGTCGGACTTTTATCCAGTAACTCGAGAACTGGATAGGGTGGGTTATTCATATCCTACTGGAGCTGCCAGACGACAGACGCCTGAAAACCTCGTTATTGAGGCAGCTATCGGTCTCGAAAATGGAGAAAAGCCGGAACAATTGGCTGCAAGAATCGGCGTGAGCGTAATCACCGCGTATAGATACAGACGACTGGCAAAAGCAAAAGGTCTTGTTCCTGAAAAGAAAGGAGCGCGATTCATATGAAAAAAGTGCGTTTTAATATTAGATGCCAATGCAAAGAAAGGTTAGAAATAACAAGAAGACTACCTGACGATCAAATACAACCGTGGTGTAGGAATTCGGGTTTTCTATATTTGAAGCATCGGTTTATTATTAAATGCCCATATTGTGGCCAAGCATTTATATATCACGCGTTAGTAATATCAAAAGAACACGTATTTTTAGCAGATAATGATAGCACGAAGGTATCAGAAGAGACAATTTAGAGGAGGAATTGTTATGTTAGGAAAGACTTTTAAATGTCAGAGATGTGCAAGAGAGTACAGAGTTGGTTTATTTACCAAGAAAGAATCAAGTGTTACTATGGTTACACTTTCAAACCCGCGCAATCCGTTTAACTCGAATGATGTTAGACATAGCTTTTTGATCTGTGATGGATGTGTTGCAGATTTGTTGAGGTGGACTTGGGAAGGGTCCTTACCGCCGAAGTTCGGAGATGAGCCCGATACGATTATTACGGTAAAAGAAGGAGGTGAGAATGCATGATCGTTATTACGTTGTATCTTGTCGTTCTGTTGTTGGCATTGTGGCTGCTTGGTGTTGTCCTGGGAAAGATCCTGGGAATGCCTATTAATTTTGTAAAGTCCATTGTTGAATGGATTGTCGGCTTAGTTAGAGGGAGGTGAGAACTATGGCAGTAGAGTACGATGACAAAGAAAAATTGATGTCCGAGGTAAATGAGATCATGGAGAAAAAGAGGGTCGAACGAGAGCTTCTTGAAAAAAAACATGAGCATGAACGTAGTATAGCTACGTTGAAGGAAGATCGAGCAGATGCTAGAGCTAAACTCGATAGTGACACTAAACGCTATGTAGCGGATCAAGGTGTTAAATCGTCATTGATCCATTTATTTGGAACAATTGGCGCAGCGGTTGTTACTGGGGTTTTCGGACTCATCATTTTGGATGTAAAAGACAAAAAGTCCAAAAGAGAGTACGATCGGATCATGCATGATCAGAACGAAGGCTACTATACAAAAGAAGCCGAGAAACATTCTAGGAGGTGAGTACTATGAAAAAACATAGCTACGAAGGTTTCCACTATTGGTTTGATGGATATAAGAACGCGTGGGTTATCCAGCGTGATGGACATCCTGATATCCTGTTTCACTGTGATCCAAACGAACGTCCCGAAAGGGAGATCGATGAGTATTGGAAAGATAATAAAGGAGGTGCGTTAAAATGAAACGTATTAAGAAAACAATCACACTCTATCTGGTACTTCCGGATGGAACGAAGAAGGTTGATAGGATCACTATTAACCACGAACTTACCTGGCATGAAAAAGACCGTTTGGAAAACGGAATCAAGAAGGCTGTTCTTGTTCCGATTGTGACATATGCTACAATGCTTATGACTGCGATTGGTCTGTATGACTTGACCAGCATCTACATCTCAACTTCGTCTTATACGGACGATGAGGGCAATACAAAGGTACCGACTGGTGCTGCTGTGATGGGTCTATTTGGTTATTTTGTTGGTGGTACATTTATCACCATGGCAGCAGGAGATGCTGTAGGAAAGTATGTTGATAAGAAATGCTGTTCTGGAGGGGCGATTTCCAGACGCGAGATTATCTTTAGGATAATTGACCAGTATGTTGAAAAGACGTATGGAAAAGGTGTTCTGGTTGTGAGTAAGAAGGAATTCTACTCTACAAAGGACGTAACTGATTGATCACCAAAGGCCCCGGAGAAATCTGGGGTCTTTATTTCTTTGAAAAGGAGATGAGTTATATGTTATCAACTCTAATTAAAATCGGTGCGATTGCATTCGGTGTGTTAGGAGGAGTTAGTATCGGAGTTGGTGCGACCATGGCCGCAAATAAGGTGCACAAAATCGAAGATGAAGAAAATCGTAAACTTACGGTTTCAGAAAAAATAAAGGTATCTTGGCCTTTCTTTCTTCCGGGAATTGGGTTTATTGCCGCAGCTGAGTTCTGCATTTGCAAGAATATAGTTCAAACGGAGAAGATTATTCGTCGGCTGACTGCATCTGCCAAAGCAGGTATTGAATCTGCTGCCGCTACATCGGACGCTGTTAAGAAAATCTGTGGGCCTAAGAAGGCAGAAGAAGTTGAGCGAGAGGTATTTTCAAATAAAGTTAATAAGACTAAGATTCCGAAAAAGAATCTCTCAGATGACCAGGTAATTTGCTGCGTGTATTGGAAAGGAATGGACGATGATCTGTTAGAACGATCGTATTACATCGCCACACCACAAGAGCATCAGCAAAATATACTAAGATGGGTCGGCTGTGGGATTCAAAAAGATGGTGGAGAAGGAACCGGCGTGTTCTCCGTACATGACCTATTGGATCATACGAGTGGAAAAGCAGTTTCGGACGATGATTGGAAGGGATGGAATATTTCGGACGGCATACCTGAATTCGCTAAAGAAGGTGACTTTAGTATTACAAGAGACGGTAAGAAGCTATATGGCGTACGATTTGACAGACCCCCAGTTGATATTTTGTGAGGTGTAATATGTTTTGGTTATTGTTATTACTTGTATCATTAGCCTTTTATGTTTGGCTAATAATAGTTGATTCTAAGGAGGATTGAAATGAAATATCTCGTTTACATGATTAAAGAAATGTTTCAGGGTCAACAGATTGACATTGTTGAAGCTGACAATTTCAAGGTGAAAGATAATCACATCTTCTTCAAGAGAGGGTTCAGAACGGTTTCATTATTTCATGTCGATTGTGTCGAGAAGATTTTGGAAAAAGAAGGTGACGAGAAGTGACTAATCAGGAAAATCTAGCCATGCAATTAATGAAATGCTCGGCAGAAGAAGCGTATGAAACATTAGGAATGTTGATGTTAAGTTATGCATCAATGTATACGGACAGCAGACTTGCAGTTATTAATTGGCTGAAACAGGAGAAGGAATGTGGCACAGATGTTCCTGAGATTGGCTGGAAGAGGGATAAGTGCGATGATGGTATACGTATTAAGATAGATACAATTCCTGGACATAAGTTCGGTAAGGCTAATCCGTTATGGATCGACTTTAATGTAGAAGAAAACATTCTCAACAAGATGAAAGAAGGTGAGTGAATGGATGATGAAAGAAGCTGGGGAAAATGGATCGTCAGTGAAGTAAGATGCCCGGAATGTTTGGAATACTTTGATACGGACTGTTTTTCAAAAGAGGAAATGAATAAGTGCCCACACTGCTGTGCTATTATGAGGGAAAAGGATACTGGACAGACATATTTGGACGACAGAATTGTATTCTTTGATATTGAGCGGGAAGAAGGTGATGGCAAATGAGCAGAACATATTTTCTCAAAGACCCGATTCATCCTAAAGGAGGAATAGAAATAACATGTACATACAATAATGATTGTGTTTTTTGCGATCATTGTACCGAGGTATTTTGGGATTATACAAACCTGATATACGCCATTGGTTGCGAAGATGATCACGACCCATGCTACAGACCTTGTCCATATTTTAAAGAAACAAAAGAGGACAAAAATAAAAAGCAGATCAAAAAGGAGGATGAAGAATGAGTGACTATTTTAATAACGAATTAGCCCCAAACAAATACAGCACGTCTGGCACGTGGATACAGGCAATGATGGACGCTGGGTTTACAAGTCAGACAAGAATGTACTATCTTCTTGATTGGATTGGGCACGACGCAGGATCTAATAAAGACGGATGGTGGTATGCCGCATTGGCAAAGATGTTTATGAACTTTGTCAATCACCAGAGCGTTGAAAGCGACGAACGTAAGAACGACGAATTGGAACGATTCTACCTTACAGTTCTCGAAGAGATCGACAATTTAAAGTTTGTTAACTGTAGCGATCCGTCACGGGTGGCGCAGCGAGCAGTTAAAAAAGTATGGAAGGAATTTCATGAAAATTGATTCGCGTGAAAATCATATCATATAATAGAGAAGAGATTCTCAAAAAATATTTTTGAAGGAGGTTCAATTTATGAACATTTTTACTGCTATTAACGTAGAAAGAGGCTATCAGAAGGCCGTCAAGGATGCTATTGTAGCATCAGAGAAGGAGGGCGTTGTAGTCCTCGAAAACGGTACGGAAGTTCGTACCGCGTCTATCCCGGCTAGAACGCCGAGACAAGTTGAAGCTATTAACAGTATTAGAAAGTTCGTCAAAATTGGTGGTGGCGTAACTGCTGGTATCGTTGGTGGTATTATTATTGGAAAGCGCGTACATGACAAGCGCGCGGCTAAGGAAGAACTGACACTTCTTCCTGAAACTGAAGAAGATCCGTATTTGATCACGGATGAAGGTGACAGCGATACAACTGTCACAACTGAAGATTAATTTTAGAGGGGCTGGATTCATACGAATCTGGCCTCTTTATTTTTTTGAAGGAGGTTAAAAATGGCATATATTCCAAAAAGTTCATTAAATGGCGATTTGGATGGTCCTGCTCGATTGGAAAACTCTAAACCTGTTGCGCTTAGTGAGATCCAGCCTGGCGACATTCAAGCACCAAAAAAGAGCTGGTTTAGAAATATAGCGGGAGATTTGTTATACTCTGAAGGCGAAAATCTCAGAGATATGATTATGACTGATATCATTGAGCCCGGAATTAAAAACACAATCAGCTCAACCATTACAGAAGTGTTCGACGGAATCAAGAATGTTATCATAGCCATTGTATGCGGTAGTGAATATGTAAACTCAAAAAATTATCAGAAAGGCGGTTCTTATGTTTCTTACGGTTCTAGGTATAATCCTAACAAGCCTTCTAGGGATATTCCTTTTGACGATGGAAATTATCGTGCTTCTGGCGGTGGAATATTTAGCGATCCCGTTGTTGATTCTGGTTTTTATCGTAATATTGTGTTTAAAAAGAGACCGGAAGAAATAACGGCTAGAGGCAGAGCAGAGGTCGAACGATCAAACATTATCTACATTGCCAGATGCTATGGTACATATAGAGTATCAAGTCTTAAATCCAAGTTTAAACTAGATGCATATATCACTGCTACGGACACCCAATACGGTTGGACATCAGACATGCTTAATATTAATAGCATTAAGTTGCGTCCTGGTGCACATGGAGACTGGATTATGTCTATGCCTGATCCTATTTACATGGGAAAGGAGTAATAATATGAGTGATGTAGATACCCCATTTGTTAAATTTAGTAAATACCATGTTTACTGTAAGAAATGTAAGCACGAGAAAGTTCCTGAGACCGAAGATCCATGTGACGAATGTCTCAGAGAACCAGCACAGCAATTCACATTTAGACCCATCAATTATAAACCAAAGGAGGATTGAAAATGGGACTTTTTAGTACACTTGTTTTGAAGGGAGCCCGTGTAGGACGTTTCCTGTTAACTCATGAACCGCAGATCGAGAAATTTGTTGGCATCGGTCTGTATGCATATTCCGTTTACGGCACATATTGCGCAACAAGAAAGCAGATGGTTCTTAACGCAGAATATGAAGCAAAGAAGAAAGAGATCGAAGAGAACATTGAAGCACAGACAGAAGAAGGCTATAAGAAGAATAAGGCCGATAATTGTCGCCGGTATATTCTCAGAACTGCAGCAAACTGGTCGAGAGTGGTTCTGCCGTTTGCCGGAGGTACAGCTTGCTGGCTCAGAAGCAATCACATTCTCGTAAAGAGAAGCCTTATCTCTGCTGCAGCCGCTGATGCTTGGAAGAAGAAGTATGAGAAACTCAACCAGAATGTCCAGGCAGTTGTTGGAGAAGAGCAAGCAAAGCGAATCAAAGAGGGTAAAGCCAAGGTCAAAAATGGTAAGCATGAGCAGGTCATTAATTTGCCTGGCGGAGACACAACTAAGCAGTATGTGGATCTCTTTGTAACACAAGAGTCGAACGCTAAGTATCGAATCGCTGAGCATCGTGGAGAGATGGACTATAACCATTACCTCTTTATTGAGCTTAACCAGAGACTGAAGATGCGCAGAAAAGCAATCGGCCATGTAGGTCTCAATGAGGTTATCAAAGAAGTTGGTGAGATCAATTGGCTCAAGCAAAAAGTTGACGTGTATAATCCTGCAACCAAGCGTAAGGAGCGTCTTGCTAACTCGGTTGCCCATTGTATGGATGGATCGTTGCTGAGAAGTAACGGTGGTAGCTTTGATGATAACGACGATATCGTTGTGATTCTTGATGAAGACAAATATGATGAGGTTGACTTTGATAAACCGTCTCGTATCGATGGATTCTGGATCAGAGTGTTCTACGAGGACAATATCTTTGATAAGATTCAGGCATATGAAGATCTTAAAACCGCGTCTAACGGAAAGGAGTTGGCATTAGCATGAAATATTTAGGTTTGCTAGGATTTATTGCTGGTACTATTTGCGGCGCATTTGGTGGATATTACTATGGCACCAAGCGTCAGAAGAAACTTAGCGAGGCAGAGATCGATGGAGTTAGAGATGCTTTTAATAAGACGATGGATGAGACTCGTCAGAAGATGTTGTCCCTGATGGAGGATAAAGACGCTGTGGGGGAACATCCTGAAAAAATTGCTCCGAACGGAGACGTTGAAGACATGCCGATTCGAATCATTCCAAAAGAAGAGTTCGGATATGACGGAGGTTACAACGAAGAGGACATTACATATTTTGCCAAGGACGAAGTTTTTTACAACAGAGATACAGAAAAGTCGTACGTACAGACGAATCCCAAGGAGGCATTCTTGCACCCGAAGGATCTGTTCTCCCATTTCGGTGTAGAGCCTGGTAAGTCGAAGTATATCTATCTCGTTAATGACGAAGAGAAGGTGTATTATTCGCTTGATTGGGACGATGGTTCGTATACATGTGAGATCCTTGGCTACGAAGCTGAGGAGGGGTGAGCATGAACTTGTCTCTCGGTACTGTCGAATATGAAAGGCAGAAATATGTAAACTGGTTAGCGAGCAGAGTAGATGGTAATCTATCCTTTTGCGGTCATACGTTTTCCAGATTACTTAATTGCCTGTTCGACATACCTTTTGTGCCCGTGTTAGACAGAGATCAGAGTAGAGCAGAAGATGGAAACAAGTTGCGACTTGTATATAAGAATTCAAATAAAATAAGATGCTCCGCAGAGGAACTGTTTAACGACGAAAGCGGGTGTACGTTTTTAGAATTTTTGGTAAGTATTAGCGAACGCGTAAATGATATTCTTTATGATCCTGAAAGTGATCGCACTGGTATATATTTTTGGGACTTTTTGCACAATGTTGGTCTCGATGATTTCAACGATGATACGTACGGAGTGTATTGGGACATGTTCAAATTGACGCAAATTTGCTCAAGAATCATGAATCGAGCATACGAAGCTGATGGAACTGGTGGGTTATTCCCGCTACGTAAGCCTAGAGAAGATCAACGGACGGTTGAAATTTGGTACCAATTACAGGCATATTTACAGGAAAAAATCGCCTGAAAATTTTGACCAAAAAATGCCAATTTCTTGTCAGATTTTTTGAGGCAGAATATCAAAAATCTTTGACATTTTGCATTTTTGCGTTCAAATCTGACATATGACAAAAATCTGACAAGCCGGAAACCCCTGAAACTAGGGCATTTGCGGGTTTTTATGTCATATGTCAGATTTTTTTACCATTTATTCTAAACTTAATTTAAAACTTAATTTAAAAATAAAGTAGAAAAAATCTGACATATGACAAGGATTTTTTCGCAGAAAGGAGGCTCATTTTATGGACTTTTTTACCATCAAAACCAAACCAGGTAAGGGATATGTCACATTATACCCGGACTTTAAAGTTTGCAGGTCAAAGGACTTGATGGTAAAAGGGCAGAAATTCTGTGCTATATGGGATGCAGAAGCTGGTGTATGGTCTACAGACCTGTATGATGTACAAAGACTAGTGGATAAAGAATTACAAGAAGCTAGAGAAAAGTACAAAGAAGAGCATACTGGTGATGTTAGAGTTTCTTTAATGTCATCATATTCAACAAAAACGTGGAATACATTCTTAAGTTATGTAAGTACCTTGTCTGACAATTATAAGTTGCTGGATAGAACAATTACATTTGACAACAGTAATGTAAAGAAGGATAGTTATGTTTCACATAAGTTGAATTATAAAGTTGAAAATATACCAACTCCTGCTTACACAGAGTTGACCAACTCATTGTATGAACCGGAGGAAATCCGAAAGTTTGAATGGATCATTGGATCAATAATTGCTGGTGATTCACGAGAGATTCAAAAGTTCTTGGTATTTTATGGTGCGACTGGTACCGGTAAGTCAACCATTATAAATATTATTCAGAAACTGTTTGACGGATATTATACAACGTTTAATGCAAAAGCTCTTGGCAACTCTAACGCAGAATTTGCTCTAGAACCTTTTAGACTGAATCCATTAATTGCTATTCAGCATGATGGTGACCTTTCTCATATCGAGGATAACACCAGATTGAATTCAGTTACATCACATGAGCCAATAACTATTAATGTTAAACATCGCAGCATGTATACAGACACGTTTACAACGATGTGCATAATGGGAACAAATAAACCAGTTAAGATAACTGATGCTCAGTCTGGTATCATAAGAAGACTGATTGATGTAAGTCCCAAAGGTATAAAAATCCCAGTACGCAAATATGAGAAATTAATTGGTCAAATTGATTTTGAACTTGGCGGAATTGCGTACCATTGTTTAAAAGTGTATGAAGGTTGCGGAAGAAATTATTATTTTGATTATAGACCTTTAGCTATGATGCAGAAAACTGATGTGTTCTTTAACTTTGTAAAAGAAATGTTTGAAGAATATGATGCCCAAAATGAAGTAACTTTATCAAAGGCATGGCAGGATTATAAATCATATTGTGAATCGTCTAGTATCAAATATGACATGCCTCAGTACAAATTCAGAGAAGAACTTAAAGAGTACTTTGAAAATTTTGAGGAAAGAGGTAAAGATCGAAATGGTAAATGGGCTAGAAACATATATACTGGTTTTAAAGCCAACAAGATTTATGATGACGTAACATTAACTGTAAAAGAGGAAGAGCCTAAAACTATAGTTGAGGATTTTCTTAACCTTTCGTCTTCTGTATCATTGTTGGATAAAGAACTAGCAGATTGTCCTGCCCAATATGCTAAAGATGATGGTACACCCGAAAAGTATTGGTCTGATGTAAAAACTAAACTGTCTGACATTGATACACGTAAACTGCATTATTGTAAAATGCCATTGAATCATATTGTCATCGACTTTGATTTAAAAGACGAAAGTGGAAACAAAAGTCTAGAAAAGAATATAGAAGCTGCTGGAAAGTTTCCACCAACATATGCAGAAGTATCTAAGTCAGGAAGCGGTTTGCATTTACATTATGTTTACACTGGAGATCCTAATTTGTTAGCCCCGTATTATGCAGATAATATTGAAGTTAAAGTCTTTAAAGGTAAATCTGCATTACGAAGAATGGTTACAAAATGTAATAACTATCCAGTGGCCAACATATCTTCTGGTTTACCAATTGTTGAGGAGACTAAAGACATGATTTCGTTCACAGCATTTAAAAACGACAAAGCGTTGGATACTTTGATACGAAAGGCGTTAAAGAAAGATTATCCTAAACAACAATCCACTCGAGAAATGATTAATCTTATTTATGATTCTCTCGAAGCAGCATACAAAAGCGGAATTGATTACGACATGTCAAAATGGTTCACAGATCTTTGGGCATTTGCAAGTCAGAGTTCAAACAGTGCAAAGTATTGTTTGAGTAAAGTCATGAAAATGAAACTCAAGAGTAAGAACTATGAACAAGAGTTGATCAAAATTGTGGATACAACTCCATATATTGATGACCGAATCGTGTTCTTTGATGTTGAAATATTCCCAAATTTGTTTGTGCTTGTGTGGAAATTTTTAGGAGAAGAAGGTGATACGGCATGGGTTAATCCTACACCTGAGATGATTCAAACTTTCATGAGGTATAAATTAGTTGGCTTTAACTGCCGTAGATATGATAACCATATTATATATGCAGGAGCCTCTGGATTTACAAATTATGAGCTTTATAAATTATCTCACACCATAGTAAAAGAAGGTTCTGGTTTTATAGCCTCTGCTTATAATTTAAGTTACGCCGACATTTATGATTTTTCTACAGAGAAAAAATCATTGAAGCGATTTGAGATAGAACTTGGTTTATTTCATCAAGAGTTACCTCTTGACTGGGACAAGCCAGTGCCTGAAGATCGAATTGATGAGGTGGTTGGTTATTGTAGAAATGACGTAAAAGCAACCGAAGCAGTATTTCTTTCAGAAGATAGACAAGCGGATTTTGAGGCACGTTGCCTAATGGCAAAACTATCAGGACTTACTCCTAATGACACCACTCGTGTCTGTGCAGAGCAATTCATGTTTGGTGATGACAAAAACCCGCAAGTACAATTTAATTATGTTGATCTTTCAAAAGAATTTGATACATATACATATAGCTTTGGCGTTAGTACCTTCATGGGAGAAGAAATAGGAGAAGGTGGTTATGTATTTGCAAGACCAGGAGCATATGGTTATACTATAGTTCTTGATGTTGCTTCCATGCATCCGCATTCTGTTCTTGCTATGGAATTGTTTGGACCGAAGTATACTCCTAGATTTAGAGAACTCGTAGAAGCCAGAATTGCTGTAAAACATATGGACATCGAAGCCGCTTCCAAGTTTTTCGATGGCCTATTAGTACCGTACATGTCAGATGAAAATGGTATAGCAGATAAAGCTAAATGTGCTGCACTAGCGTATGCATTAAAGATTATTATTAATAGTGTATATGGTTTGACAGCAGCGTCCTTCAAGAACAGATTCCGCGATCCTAGGAATATTGACAACATTGTTGCTAAACGTGGAGCGTTGTTTATGTGTCAATTGAAGCATGAAGTTGAAGCAAGACATTATACTGTTGCTCATATCAAAACAGACTCTATTAAGATTCCTGATCCTTCAGAGGAAATTATATCCTTTGTTAAGCAACGTGGTCTCGATTATGGATACACGTTCGAAATAGAAGAGGAGTTTGATAGACTCTGCTTGGTAAACAATGCAGTATATATTGGTAAGTTGAAAGAAGGGTATTATGAACCTGAAAAAGGCCCATGGACAGCAACCGGTGCAGAATTCCAGCACCCATATGTGTTTAAAACTTTGTTTTCGAAACAACCAGTAGCTTTTGAGGACTTATGCGAGATTAAACAAGTCACAACCGAAATGTATCTTGATTTTAATGAGGATATGCCCGATAAACATAAATATCATTTTGTTGGAAAGGTCGGGTCATTTGTTCCAGTGAAAGATGGATGCGATGGAGGTCTGCTTGTTCGAAAGAAAAAGAATGTAGATGTAAACACAGAGATCATTTATGACAACGATGATTTGGTAAGTTCCGTAAATGGAGCAAAAGGTTATCGATGGAAAGAAGCCCCGATTGTAAAAACTCTTGGTGAAGAGGACACTATAAACCAAGAATATTATAATCGATTGGCTTTAGATGCAAAGAATCACATTTCAGAATTTTGTGATTATGATTTGTTTGTTGCCGATGAGACATTCATCGCCAATAATATTGTATATTCGGAAAATAAATTGAATCCGGATATACCATTTGATATTTAGGAGGTAAAATATGTTTGTTAAAAGATTGAAGCCTTTGTATGGCGGTAGAGAAGTGTTCAAGATTCATGGTATTTCCAATCGAATGGACAATGGCCCACATTCGCACATTGTGAAAAAGAATTTCTCTGGATACAATGTGAAAGATACCACATATGCTGGCCCGAATAACAGAAGTGTTATCGTCAGCATTGATGAAGAGGATGCTGCACATATGCAGGCATGGGGTTTGCCGTATCGTACTTGGGAGAGAGATGATGGAACAGTTGAGTATTCTGTTCTTCTTAAACTCAAACTGGATAAATTCCGTCCACAGGTAGTTCAGATTCTCCCTTCTGGAGAAACAATCGATCTTGATGACGATATGATTTCCCAACTCGATAATGCGACAATCGTAGACATGCAAGTTGGATGGACCTATGGTAACGTCAAAGGCAATTTGCATGCGTACATCAATCAGCTGGCAGTGGTTATCCAGCCGAATCTGTTCTCTCCAGATGCTGATGACTATTATATTGAAGTTGAGTAATGGCTTTCCTAGATGATTATCAGTTGGAGGCTATAAAAAAGCTTAGAACCGGCTCCATTTTGTGCGGTGGAGTCGGCTCTGGCAAATCAAGAACCGCATTAATGTATTATTATAATCAACAAGGCGGTAATTTAGATCCGTTTGTCCCAATGGATCAGTATACTGCAAAAGATTTATATATTATTACAACAGCTAGAAAACGTGATACGTTGGAATGGGATCTTGAAACTGTTCCTTTTCTCTTATCTAAAAAAGAGCAAAATGAACGATATTATATTTCTAGTTATTATGTAGATTCTTGGAATAACATAAGAAAGTATAGAGATGTAAAAGACGCGTTCTTTATATTTGATGAACAAAGAGTTGTCGGTTATGGTGCATGGACTAAATCGTTTTTAAAAATTGCTAAAAACAATGATTGGATATTACTATCTGCAACACCTGGTGATAATTGGATGGATTATATTCCGGTTTTTATAGCGAATGGATTCTATACAAGTAAATCTGATTTTATAGAGCATCATGTAATACAAAAACCATACACACCATATTTTCAAGTTAGTTCTTATTTTAATGTAAGAAGACTTGAATATTATAAAAATAAAATATTGGTTGATATGGATTATCATAGTCCTGCACATGAAAATCATTATGACATCATAACTGATTATGATAAAGACCAATACCGTTTGGTTTGCCGTAAGAGTTGGAATATATTTGAAGAAAAGCCAATAGAAACCGCTTCTGAATATTGTAGTGTACTTAGAAAAATAACTAATACACATAAATCAAAAATTGAAGAGGTTTTAAAAAAATACGATGAACACGGCAAACTTATTATATTCTATAATTTTGATTATGAATTAGATATTCTAAGAGAGACTTTTTCAGAATTAAATATAGAGTATAAAGAATGGAATGGCCATTTGCATGAACCAGTACCAACCGGAGATAAATGGATTTACCTTGTTCAGTACACGGCTGGAGCAGAAGGATGGAATTGCATTGAAACAGATACTATTATATTCTATTCAATGACATATTCATATAAACAAATGGTTCAAGCAGCAGGGCGAATCAACAGAAGAAACACACCGTTCAAAGAATTATATTTCTATACATTGAAAACCCAGTCTCCGATTGATAAAGCAATATCGTTAGCACTGCGAAATAAAAAAGATTTCAATGCAAAAACGTTCGCACGATAATCGGGTCTGATTATAGAAGGGAGAGAGTAGATTTGGTCGTCTATTCTCTCCTTTTTATTTTTGGGAGATGATATTATGATTGAAGGAGATTTTAAAACTAATTTAATAAAAAAATTAAAACGTATATTTCCTGGAATGATTGTATTGCATAACAATGCTCATTTCATAAGAGGCATTCCGGATTTGACTTTATTATATAAAGACAAGTACGCCATCCTTGAAGGAAAAATGACATCCAGCTCATCTAAGCGGCCTAATCAAGATGTGTGGGTTGACTATTTTAAAGAGCAAGGTGCATATGCAGCATTCATATCAACAAGCAACGAGGAGGAAATTATAAATGAGCTTAGACGATATTTTAAAGCGTGAAGAAAAACATGCTTTTTTAAGTCCGTCTCAGCCTGCATGGTTACGATATTCAGATACCCATTTAGTGGATATGTATCGTCAAGAAAATGCAAAGCAAAAAGGCACGCGCCTTCATGCTTGGGCAGAAGAGACAATAAAACTCGGAATCACGCAACCATTACATACAGAAAATGCATTATATAATTTTGTAAATGATGCTATCGGGTATAATATGGAAAGCGAAAAAATATTATACCATACAGATTATTGTTTTGGAACGTCAGATGCTATAAAGTTTGATGCAAATAGTAAAGTATTAAGAGTTTATGATTTAAAAACTGGTGTGACAAAACCGCACCCGGATCAATTAAAAGTTTATGCAGCATTATGGTGCCTTATAAATAAAGTTGATCCAAAAAATATTGAAGTAGATATGCGATTTTATCAAATAAATGATGTTATTCAAATTCCGTATGATCCACACGAGATTAAACAGATTATGAGCGTTATTAAACATTTGGAACAAATATTGAAAAAGGAGGATGGCTTATGAGTAACGATTTTTTACAGCACTACGGAGTAGGCCATCTTGATGGCGGTCATTCTGGAAGATATCCTTGGGGTTCTGGTGATAATCCGGAACAAAGAGCAACTAGTTTTATGAAAGTAATAGAAGATCAAAGAGCAGAAGGATTAACCGATAAAGAGATAGCTACAGGAATGGGTATGACACTTACTGACTTTCGTAAACATAAAATGATTGCTATTATGATTAATCGAAAAGCTAGAGTAAACATGGTTGCAAAATTAAAATCACAAGGTTTAAGTAACACAGAAATTGCTAAGAAAATGGGTATTAATGAGTCATCCGTCCGTTCCTATTTGAATACAAAGATAGATGCTAATAGTGAGCAAACAAGAAATATAGCGAATGCTTTAGCTGAATCAGTAAAAATACAGAACATGCCAATCGATATTGGTAAAGGTGCTGAATTATATTTAGGTTCAGGAATAACAAGAAATCGTTTTGATACCTCTTTAAAACTATTGCAAGCACAAGGATACCAAATCATTCCTTTTGATGTCCCCCAAGTAAATAGTCCTGGACATAAAACACATATGATGGTATTATGTCCACCAGATATGACTTGGAATGAAGCCCAGCAATCAGTATATTCTGGTAAAGTAGCAATGGCTGATAGTTCTTTTCATACCGATGATGGAGGCAAAACCTTTTTTGGTTTGGAATATCCAGCTTCTATATCATCTGATAGAGTTTATATTCGATATGGTGATAATGGAGGAAAAGAACGTGATGGTATGATTGAATTAAGACCAGGCGTTAAAGATTTGTCATTAGGAAATTCCAAATATGCCCAAGTAAGAATTGCGGTTGATGGATCGTATTTTATGAAAGGCATGGCAGTTTTAAATGACAATATACCGGAGGGTTATGATGTGGTTTATAACACAAACAAAGAAACAGGTACTCCAAAAGAAAAAGTGTTTAAACCCATGAAAAATGACCCAGATAATCCTTTTGGTGCTGTAATAAAACCAAATGGACAAAGTCATTATATAGGAAATGATGGAAAAGACCATTTGTCGGCAATAAACAAACTGAAGGAAGAAGGGGATTGGGAATCATATTCTAGAAATTTGTCGGCTCAATTCTTGTCTAAGCAAAGTATTACTTTGGCTAAAAAGCAGCTAGATATGGACTATGATATAAGAAAAGCACAGTTCGATGAAATAATGGAATATAACAATCCTAATGTAAAAAAGAAGTTACTTCAAGCATTTGCTGATGAATGTGAGGGAGCCTCAGTATCTTTAAAAGCTGCTGCCCTACCAAGACAATCCAGTTATGTTATATTACCTGTAGACTCTTTAAAAGAGAATGAAGTGTATGCGCCTAGATTTAATAATGGTGAAAATGTAGTACTTATTCGTTATCCTCATGGGGGAATATTTGAAATCCCGGAGTTAAGAGTTAATAATAACAATAAAGAAGCAAAAAAGATAATTGGTGGAGATTCGTCTGATGCTATTGGTATCAATATTAAAACTGCCCAAAAATTATCAGGTGCAGACTTTGATGGCGATACAGTTATAGTTATTCCAAATAATGACAAAAAGATAAGGTCTTCTGGATCTGTCGATAATCACCCAGCAGTAAAAGAACTTAGAAACTTTGACCCATCAGCTGATTATCCAGGATATGAAGGCATGAAAGTTATGACGGATGAAGATAAACAAAGACAAATGGGAATCGTTTCCAATTTAATAACTGACATGACTATTAAAGGCGCTCCATTAGAAGACATTGTTCGGGCTACAAAGCACTCGATGGTTGTAATTGATGCAAGAAAACATGAATTGGACTATAAACGATCCTATCAAGAAAATGGAATAGCTGAGTTAAAACAGAAATGGCAGACAGATCCAAACACTGGTCATTCTGGTGGTGCATCGACTTTAATTTCAAAAGCATCCAGTGACATTAGAGTACCTGAAGAACGGCAATTAGGGTACGATCCAGACACAGGTGAAAAAGTATTTATACCTACTTATCGAACCTATAAAGATAAGAAAACAGGTAAGATTGTTGAAGCATTAACAAAGACAACTAAAATGCAGCAAGTAAAAGATGCATATGAACTAGCATCTAATTATCCTGGTACAACTACTAGTATAGAATCTGTGTACGCGGACTATGCTAATAGTTTAAAGGCCTTGGCATCTGAATCCCGGAAAGCTATGATACTAACAAAAACACGTGACTATTCACCTTCAGCCGCTATTACATATCGGGACGAGGTCGCGTCTTTAAAACAGAAGCTGGATATCGCACAGACAAATGCACCTAGAGAACGACTAGCACAGGTGTACGCAAACTCTGTATATCGTGCTAAGTTAATGGAGAACCCCAATCTAACAAAAGAGGACAAGAAAAAAGTAAAGAACCAAGCGTTGGCAACTGGTAGAGTTAGATACAAAGCGCACAAAGAACTAATAGACATTACAGAAAAAGAATGGTCTGCCATTCAATCTGGCGCATTATCTAATTCGTTAATTGATTCTATTCTTGATAATTCTGATTTAGATAAAGTTAAACAATTTGCAATCCCAAAGTCTAAAAAGGCAAGTTCAAAAATATCAATGCCCATAAGAAATAGAATGATGGCAATGCTTAAAAATGGCTATACAATTGCGGATGTTGCAAATCAATTTGACGTTTCTGCTACTACAGTTTCTCAAATAAAAACTGAAATGCGAGGTGATAACAATGAATGATTCTGTTGAAAATCATCGTTGTATGTTAACTACAATCGATAATCCATTTGACCCTTATGATGAGAATCAATGGGATGATTGGTTAGCTTTTGATCAAAGAAACGGTTACTATTGTAACGAATTGTTGGCCCGTGAATTAATTTCATCGGAGTCGTTATCTGAATTAGACATTGCGATTGCTCAAGAACAAGCGGTTGATCGTATTTGTAAATTAAACATTTCAGGAAAATATTTAAAGCTTCTTCCTCCAAATAAAAGAAATAAAAATTAATTTGATTTTAATTTACTTTTGTTTTTGTTTGTTTTGATTTACATTTTTAATTGTTTTAATTTATAGTTTTGTTGTTTGATTAAATATTTTTATTAACAATTTTAAATAACTATGCCTTTTTATTTAATTAAACCTAGACTATATTTTAAATAAACGGTGCACTTAAAGAACCCGTAGCGATTTTGTTTTAGGGGTGCACCCTAGGGGGGTCTCGCAAAACACACCCCCCTAGTCCAT
>Ga0310690_10001189_pt1 | contig 47749 bp, 47 predicted proteins | sample AusTroGonzalo_MG_2_FD_207661 | JGI IMG/M metagenome (GOLD analysis project Ga0310690, IMG submission 207661) | Bovine rumen microbial communities from tropical cattle in Woodstock, Queensland, Australia - Gonzalo_04 (v2) (version 2) | ecosystem: Host-associated > Mammals > Digestive system >... | reverse complement strand
CGAAATTCAAGTCTACCGTGGCGGGATTGGTGTTAGGATTGTAAGAACCAATCTTCTCAGTGAAACGACCATCACGTGGTGCACGAGCGTCGGCGATTACGATGCTGTAGAAAGCATAGCTCTTACGGCCACCGCGCTGCAATCTGATTTTTGTTGCCATGTTTTTTTAATTGTTTAATTTGTTATTTAAAAATTGAATTTCATGCTCCCATCTCGTGGAAGCGGGCGCAAAATTACTCATTTTTAGGCACTTGAACAAATTTTTCCACACTTTTATGTCGTTTTTTAGAGTTTTTTGTGTAATTTTGAACTCGAAATGAAACAAGAACTATCAATTTTAATCCCTATATATAATAATGACTGCCGACAGCAGGTGACGGAATTATGTCATCAAGCGGAGGCTGTCAACGGCTTGACGTATGAGATTGTGGTGGCTGATGACGGCTCGACGGAAGCGGCTGTGAGCGATTGGCTGTCTGATATTAGTCAGATGAAGAACGTACGCTGTATTCGCAGGGAGCAGAATGTGGGTAGAGCAGCTATTCGCAACTTCCTGGCACGGGAAGCGAAATACAACTGGTTGTTGTTTATGGACGGCGACATGGCTATTCCCTCTGAAACATTTGTCAAGAACTGGTTGGAGGCAGATATCAGTCAACTGGGATATGGCGGCTATATTGTAGGCAAAGGCGAGGCGTCGTCACTACGCTATATCTATGAAAAGCAATGTGAGCCCATGCACAGGGCGGAAGAGCGGAAAAAGCGTCCTTTCCAACACTTTCACACTTGCAATTTCCTTATAAACAAGGAGTTGATGCTATTGCATCCGTTTGACGAGCGTTTTCGTCAATATGGCTATGAGGATGTGCTGTTTGGCAAGCAACTCAGGCAAGCGGGTGTCAACATAGAGCATATAGAAAACCCCGCAGGATTCTTTGATTATGAGAACAACGCTCACTTCGTCAGCAAAACGGAAGAGGGACTTCGTACGCTCTACGAATTCAGAAACGACCTGCGTGGCTACTCGCAAATGATTACCTTTGCTGAGGGAATCCACATCAAAGCGATTCGTGGCTTTATTGTGTTGTGGCACAGGATTTTCAGAAAAATGGAACGTAATAATCTTTGTGGCAAGAAACCGAATCTAAGGGTTTTCAAACTATATAAACTAGGATACTACTTGAGCTTGATAAAAAATGAAAAATGAAAAATGAAAAATGAAAAAGTAAAAAGTTAAAAGAGTAAAAAGTAAAAACGATATTAATATGACTAAGAGATTTGCTTTTAAGATGTTTTTGAAGCCAGGCTTCGAGGAAGAATATGCCAAAAGGCATGCTGCCATCTGGCCGGAACTGAAACAGATGATTAAGGAACAGGGCGTGGGCAATTACAGCATTTATTGGGACAAAGATACGAACATTCTCTTTGCTTATCAAGAATGCTCTGGTGAAAGTAACTCACAGGACACGGACCACATAGATCCCATTACCCAGCGTTGGTGGGATATGATGGCAGATATCATGGAGGTCAATCCTGACAACTCGCCCATAACGATACCCCTAACTGAGTTATTCCACATGGACTAAGCGTTCAATGCATTAACCAAACCATCAAGGGGGCCACGCAGTATTTTTCCAGCTGTGTAGCCCTCTGTTTTTAATGCCTGCAACCATTGCACTTGATAGAAATAGACGATACTACCAACGGCTGAGATGGGAAGATCTTTTCGTCCATATGGGGCTATATTGCAAGTTAGAAAATTGCAAAAGTTTTCAACAACCAAATCTTCAATCGATGGCTCTTTCAAATGTAGATGAATAAACTCTGACAATGAAGCAAGCCAACGATTAGCCAAGGGTTTGCGATATACATTCTCAATAACTTGCGAGAGGTTAATCTGGTAATACTGCTCGAACTCTTTGCGGACAAGTAGAGGCAACCTTCCCTTATAAAGAGCATTCAAAAATCGCTTTCCTAAGACTGCTCCACTACCCTCATCACCAAGAACATAACCCATTGGAGGAATATTCTCTTTAATGGATCTTCCATCAAACAAACATGAGTTAGCACCTGTGCCAAGAATACAAGCGATACCTTCTTCATGTCCACACAAGGCAATAGCAGCTCCTAACAAATCGCTATGAGCTTCGATATGTTGTGCTTTAGGAAATGCTTCATTCAGCAAGTAAGACATCTTTCCTTCCAATTCTGGACGAACGCCACTTCCATAGAAATAAATATCAACAGGACATTGGCCATCCAAAGCTGGTATCAACTCCTGACGAAGAATTTCGCGGATGGTCGGTTCATCCTGATGAAAAGGATTTATACCCTGTGTCTTCACACGTAGTTCACCGAAGGCCCAATCGGTTTTTGTACTGCCACTATCGGCTATCAATACATGCTGCTTCATCTTGCTGATTTTCTATATTTCATATAACGTTCGCGAATATGATCTACATATTCTACGGTCTCTTGCCCTCGCATATAACCCGCCTGAACCAGCGAATCACGATAGTACTTCGGCTGGCTTAATCTCAAGATATACGATTTCACCTGTTCCCAAACATGCGGATTCTTTCCATCGCGTTTTGCTAGTCGCATGGCATCGCGAACATGCTGCAAGCCCCCATTATAAGAGGCTAATACAAGATTCTGACGTTCATAGTGATCATGCACGTCAACCAAATCTTCATCTAGCTCACGAAGATAACGAGTTGCAGCAGCTATACTTTTCTCAGGATCATGCATGTCATCACGAGACAGGCCTAAGTGGTCAGCAGTTCCAGGCATAATCTGCATTAGCCCTTGTGCGCCAGCCCACGACTGAGCACGAGGGTCAAACGTGGATTCCTGATAACATTGGGCAGCCAGCAGTCGCCAGTCCCATCCAATATGTTTGGCATAATTACGGAAGAAACTATCATAGTATGAGATGACACCTCGAGAAAGCATAGGCGCATAAACACGACGACGTACCAGAGGTTGCGAAAACATCTGTTTCTCTTCCAAACGGACTTCCTCAAGCATCTTCGGACTATACCACGACTGAATGGCCTCCGACAAGAGTGTTTTACCTTGCCCCACTATCCAACCAGTTGTGGAATGATCAATAGTATCTGCAGATAACAGGATAACGTCACCATCGCCAGAAGAGAGTCGTGAAAACAACTCAGCACTATCGCGACATACTTCCACACGAAGCCTAACGCCAATCTCGTTGGCAAAACGCTCACCCAATAGATATTGAGTTCCAAGGTGGCGACCATGATAAGAATAATAGGTATCTGGGCCAGAAAGAGTCAGGCCAATCAACTCGCCTGCCTGTTGAATGTCAACCAAATCGAAGCCTGTACTGTCAGCCGTTTCCAATTGGTTCGCCCAAGGCGGCGTTATAGGGTCCTGTCGTTGCGAACAAGACGCAAACAACAGGATATTTAGCATAAATATACTTAACCGTTTCAAAAAATACTGAATTTTGATGCAAAAGTAAACATTTTATTGGAAATTAAAGAAAAAAACCGTAATTTTGCACACGATTTACACAAAAAAATAGATTTATGCTTAGAATTGCAGTTCAGTCAAAAGGTCGTCTGTTCGACGATACGATGCAGTTGCTCAATGAGGCCGACATCAAAGTAAGTGCCAGCAAAAGAACATTGTTGGTAGAATCCAGCAATTTCCCTTTGGAGGTTCTATACTTGCGCGACGATGATATTCCACAGAGTGTGGCTTCTGGAGTAGCAGATATTGGTGTAGTTGGCGAAAACGAATTCGTAGAAAAGGGGGCTGAGGCCGACATTATTTCTCGTCTGGGATTTAGTAAATGCCGTCTCTCCCTAGCTATTCCCAAAGACATCGATTACAAAGGACTGGAATGGTTTGAAGGAAAAACCATTGCCACCTCGTATCCCATCATTCTGAAGAAATTCCTTGAAGAACATCATATTCATGCAGAGATTCATGTAATCACAGGTAGCGTTGAGATTAGCCCAGGTATCGGACTGGCCGATGCCATCTTTGACATCGTAAGTAGCGGTTCCACCCTTGTTAGCAATAACTTACGAGAAGTAGAAGTTGTGATGAAGAGTGAGGCTTTGCTCATTGGCCATCCGGGCATGACTCAGGAAAAGAAAGAACTGCTGAGCCAGATGCTATTCCGCTTTGCAGCAGTACGCGAAGCAGAAGACAAGAAGTATGTGCGTATGAACGCACCTAAAGCTCGTCTGCAGGAAATTGTCAATGTTCTCCCAGGACTGAAGAGTCCTACCATCATTCCTTTAGCAGATGAAGAGTGGTGCTCTGTTCACACTGTACTCGATCAAAAGCGTTTTTGGGAGATAATTGGCCAACTGAAAGAATTGGGCGCACAGGGTATTCTGGTGACACCTATTGAAAAGATGATTCTATGAAGACTTTCTATTTCCCTCATAGGGAACAATGGGCAGAAATTTGTCAACGTCCGCACTTAGACATCACTCAATTAATGAATACGGTAAACACCATATTGAGCGATATCAAAGCACGAGGTGATGAAGCTATACGTGAATACGAAGAACGCTTTGACCATGCCATACTTAACTCAGTTACTGTTACTGAGTCAGAAATTGACGAGGCAGAAACGCTTGTTAGCAAGGAACTGAAAGAAGCCATTGTGCTGGCTCACGATAATATATATAAGTTTCATGCTTCTCAGAAGTTCGTGGGACAGAAAGTGGAGACGCGTCCTGGCGTAGAATGCTGGCAGAAAAGCGTAGCCATTGAAAAGGTAGGTCTGTATATTCCAGGCGGAACAGCCCCTCTCTTTTCAACAGTCCTCATGTTGGCTACACCTGCAAAGATTGCCGGATGCAAGGAGATTATACTCTGTACACCTCCAAATCGCGAAGGCAAGGTGAATCCTGCCATCATAGTCGCAGCTCGCATTGCCGGCGTCAGCAAGATATTCAAAGCTGGTGGCGTACAAGCCATCGGTGCAATGGCTTATGGTACAGAATCAGTACCAAAGGTATACAAGATTTTCGGTCCTGGAAACCAATATGTCATGGCTGCCAAGCAACAAGTATCGTTAGGCGAGGTGGCTATTGATATGCCTGCTGGTCCGAGCGAAGTTTGTGTATTAGCAGATGATACAGCCAATGCAACATTTGTGGCAGCTGACTTGCTTTCGCAAGCAGAACATGGAGTTGACTCGCAGGTATTGTTTATCACCACGTCAGAATCGATGCTTAAGACGGTATATGAGGAAACAAATCGTCAGGCAAACTTGTTACCTCGTAAGGAAATGGCATTGAAGTCCTTGGAGAGCAGTCGATTTGTATTAGTGAGCAACGAGGCAGAGATGATTGATCTTTCCAATGCGTATGCTCCCGAACATCTTATTATACAGACAGCAGATTTTGCTGAGATTGCAGAAAAGGTGGTCAATGCCGGCAGCGTATTCTTGGGGAGATACGCTTGTGAGAGTGCTGGTGACTATGCCAGCGGCACTAACCACACACTACCCACTCATGGCTATGCTACAGCCTATAGCGGCGTGAATCTGGACAGTTATTGTCGCAAGATAACCTTCCAACACATTACTGAGGAGGGCATCCGTCAGATTGGTCGTGCCGTAGAGCTTATGGCAGAAGCAGAACAACTAGATGCTCACAAAAACGCGATGACTGTGAGAATTAGAGAGATCAATGCCAATTAAGTTCATTAGATGACATGAAACCCTTAGAAGAATTAGTTAGAAAAAACATATGGAATCTGGCACCATACAGTTGCGCTCGCAACGAATTCTCTGGAGCCACAGCTACCGTTTTTCTCGATGCTAACGAGAATCCCTACGGAAATCCTCTGAATCGTTATCCCGATCCATTACAGTTGGAGTTAAAGGAAAAGATTGAACAGGTGAAAGGAATTCCCACAAAATACACCTTTCTGGGTAATGGTAGTGATGAAGCCATTGACTTGATATATCGCTGCTTCTGTGAACCCAAAGAGGATAATGTGGTAGCCATTGAGCCGACCTACGGCATGTATAAGGTTTGCGCAGATATCAACGATGTGGAGTATCGCCCTGTATTGCTTGACGAGAACTATCAGATTACTGCGGAGAAACTGTTGGCTGCATGTGACAGTCATACGAAGGCCATATGGGTGTGCAGCCCAAACAACCCAACTGGAAATGACCTTTGTCGTGACGAAATCATCAAACTACTCGATGCTTTTGATGGCATCGTAATCGTAGATGAAGCATACAGTGATTTCTCCAAATTGCGTCCATTACGTTTTGAATTGCCACGTTACCCCAACCTTATTGTGCTCAACACATTAAGTAAAGCATGGGCTTCTGCAGCAATTCGCTTAGGTATGGCATTCGCTTCTCCTGAGATCATTGACATATTTAATAAGGTGAAGTATCCATATAATGTGAATTATCTGACACAGCAACAGGCTATTAAGGTTTTGAGTGACCCATATGAAGTGGATCGTTGGATCCAACTAATCATGCAAGAGCGTAGTCGTATGCTCGAGGCATTTAGTCTGCTGCCACTTTGTGAGAAGGTTTATCCTACGGATGCAAATTTTTTCCTAGCCAGAGTCAGTGATGCACAGCGTATCTACAATTATCTTGTTGAACGTGGCATCATTGTTCGTAATCGAACACGCGTTCAATTATGCAAGAACTGCCTGCGTATAACTATAGGCACACGTAACGAAAACAATGAGTTGATTGGCGCACTACGCCAATTCAAGTAGATGAATGCTATAATATGATTAGCAAAAACAACATCAAGTTCGTTCGTCAGCTGGAACAAAAGAAATATCGCCGCAAGGAAGGTCTCTTTGTGGCTGAAGGTCCAAAGGTAGTAGGCGACTTAATAGCAGCGGGGTTTAAGCCCCGCATGCTATTTGCTGTTAGTGAATGGATTAAGCAGAAGCAAGTCTCAACGGCTCAGGAGGTAACAGAAGAAGAGTTACGCAAACTGAGTTTTTTGCAGCATCCTCAGCAGGTATTGGGCGTATTTGAGATACCCATCCAGAGCCCCGGAAGCAGTTTGCACGATAATGATTTCTATTTAGCACTTGATGGTGTACAAGACCCAGGAAACTTAGGTACAATTATCCGATTAGCTGATTGGTTTGGCATTCAGACAATCTTCTGTTCAGAAGATACCGCTGATGTGTGGAATCCCAAAGTTATTCAGGCAACGATGGGAAGTATAGCACGAATTCACGTGATATATACGAATTTAAAAGAATTAATTGGCCACACAAAGATGCCTATTTACGGAACGTTGCTTGACGGACAAGACATCTATGCACAGGAGTTGACAAGTAACGGTATTATCGTGATGGGCAATGAAGGTAATGGCATCTCGCCAGAGATTCGCAAACTCATAACACACAAACTTCTAATTCCCAAATTCCAAGAAGGTCCAGAGAGTCTGAATGTAGCCATTGCTACAGCTATTACCTGTTCAGAATTCAAGAGAAGACTACGCTAAGACATGCTGAACAACGACAGCATCATGATATCGAACCCCATCAAAAAGCCAATCAGACAGATGGGCTGTTATCTGATAATTCATCTTACGAAAGATTTGCAAAGATGCCTCGTTATCAACAGGAATAACAGCATAGATTTGATGCAGATGCAAAGTGCTTAGCGCATATTCCTGTATTTTCAATACAGCCTCACTGGCATATCCCTGATTGCGAAACTCACGAAGAACAACAAGTCCCAACTCCGCCCTACTATTCTTAGGATCAAACGACATCAAATCTGCCAATCCAACAATCTGATGAGCTTCGTTCTCAATAACCAGTCTTACCTGTTTGTCAACATATATATCTGAAACGGTATTAGACAGATATGAATGAAGAACATAGCGAGAATATGGCACATTGGTGACGCCAACGGCCCATAGTTCATTGTCATTTTCAATACGATAAAGCAAATCTAGATCTTCTGGTTCAATAGCCCTCAACATTATTCTATTCATCGTACTCATTTAATGACCTCCTTTGGTGTTATTATCAAACAACTTTTACTATTATAAGTACCCAATACACAACCAGCATTCGTTATTGAAAAATTGATTATGTCTTCATATGAAATGGTGTCAGTATCATATACTATACATATATTTCTCTTACCAGAAGAAACCTCTTCATAAGTAAGTCCTTTACGCTTGAATATCTCTTTGCAAGCATTTCTCATATCCTGCTTTCCATTAAATACAAATATTGGATCTTCTATACGATGATAAAAACCCAAATACTTTTGCATACGCCAATAAAACATCATCACTAAAGCAATGAAAGCACGGAAATAAATGGCGAATTTGATTGGAAGGGTTACTAGGAACGACAAATGCCCATAATGTTTGCGGAAGAAGATAAGCATTGCCTGATAAAACACGTGTACATAGCGAGAACTAGTTTTCTGCGTAGATTCTCCCTTATAATGAACTATACGAGCAGGAACATACCAATTCTCATAACCTCCCTTTTGCAAACGATATGACAAATCAATATCCTCGCCATACATAAAGAAATCTTCATCAAGCAAACCTATCTTGTTAAGAGCCTCACGGCGAAGCATAAAGCAAGCGCCACTGATGACATCAATTTTCCCTGGTTCATCCCACGACAGATGGCTCATATAGTATCGTTTAGTAAAGCCCAACATCTTTAAAAACGAGACATACGGCGTTGGAAGTCCGCGGCGTGATTCACGAGCCACAGTACCATCAGCATTATACATCTTTACTCCTACGCCACCAGCTTTGGGATGTTCGTCCATAAAAGTCAACACTTGCTTGAGACTGTCTTCACCCACAAAGGTATCAGGATTCAAAAGCAAAACGTACTCACCCGTTGACTGCCGAATAGCAATATTATTTGCTTTAGCAAAACCACCGTTATGATTACATTCTATCAAATTAATTTCTGAACCAAAACGTTTTTTAAGATAGTCCACCGAACCATCTGAAGAGTGATTGTCGACAACAAATATTTCACAATCGATGTCACGGGTTGCCTTTTGAACACTGACAACACACTGCTCAACAAAATAGCATACTTTATAATTTACGATGATAACGGACAATTTCATCCTGCATCCTCCTATTAATTCATTTCTTTCACCTGCTCATCAGTTTCTTCTTGGGTTTCCGCTTTACAACGATTCATCGTTGGCAGAATAAATGGCATAGACAACAATAGAATAACAGCTAAGTAGCCATAAGCAGGTTCAAAGGCATAGAAATAATAAAATAAGGTATTAGCCACCAGCGGCACGCCCAACAATAGAATGCGGATTAATCCCCACTTCAGTAAAGCCTCTTCTGGCCAACAAATTAGCTCGCGATGAATTCTGGCAAAGCGGAACAAACGGAGAGCCAAAGGTATCTGACACAATGTGATTAGAATCAACACCATCTGAATCACATAGTTTCTAGTGGCAGATGTGTCGGAAAGCCAAGCAAGATCCATTTCAAAGAACTCACATGCCACATAGATTGTTCCAACAAATGCTAGAAAGAAAATGTAAACAGCCAATAATATATTCTTTACCTTATTCATATCTATTGTTATTGTTCAAAAGGGACTCGGTTGAGGATGGATCTACCCAACGTCACCTCATCCGTATATTCAAGTTCATTTCCTACAGCAATACCTCTTGCTATAATTGTCACCTTAACATCAAGAAGTGATAACTTGCGAAATATATAGAAATTTGTCGTATCGCCTTCCATCGTGGAACTCAGAGCCAAGATTACTTCCTTTATACCGTCTTCTGACACACGCTGAACCAACGAATCAATCTCCAAGTCAGAAGGTCCTATGCCATCCATAGGCGAAATAAGACCGCCCAAGACATGGTAAAGTCCTGTAAACTGCTGTGTATTCTCAATAGCCATCACATCTTGGATATTTTCTACCACACAAATAGTAGAAGCATCACGGCGATCATCAGAACAGATAGGACAAATCTCCTGGTCACTGATATTGTGACATACACGACAAAACTTCACCTCGTTTTTCAATCTATCAAGCGAGTCTGTAAAACGCATTACATCCTCATGCTCCATACGCAACATATAGAGCACCAACCGCAATGCTGTCTTACGACCTATACCTGGCAGTTTCGAGAACTCCTGTACAGCAGCTTCAAGTAATCGAGATGGATATTGCTGTATCATATCAATTCACTAAGTTCCAACCAAAGCATAGACTTTTCATCAAGATCATCATTAAGTACTGGTAATCGTTTACTCATTTCTGTTATCTGTTCAACATTAATTGAGCCAGAACTCAATGCATCCTCTATTGCTTTCTTCTCAGCTTCCAAAGAAGCAATCTCTTTTTCCAATTGCTCAAACTCACGTTTTTCCTTGAAAGACATTTTCCGCTTTTCCCTTACAGTCTTTTGAGTTTTAACCTCTTTATCAACCTTAGCTTCCCCTTCCTCCTTAGGCAGAAGAGCCTGCCATTCACGATACTGCGTATAGTTACCAGGGAAATCCTTGATTTCTCCCTGTCCCTGAAATACCAGCAAATGGTCCACCACCTTATCCATGAAATAACGATCGTGGCTCACTACTATCACACATCCGGCAAAGTCCTGCAAGTATTCTTCTAAGATTTGCAGCGTCACTATATCAAGATCGTTAGTCGGCTCGTCAAGAACAAGGAAATTCGGATTCCTCATCAACACTGTACAGAGATAAAGCTTACGCCTTTCTCCGCCAGACAATTTATAAACATAATTATGCTGCTGCTCTGGCGTAAACAAGAAATGCTGTAAAAATTGACTGGCAGACAAATGCTTGCCACCACCCATATCAATATACTCCGCAATATCACGCACCACATCAATGACCTTTGTCTGTTCATCAAACTTCAAGCCCTCCTGAGAGAAATATCCAAAACGAACTGTGTCACCAACAACAATCTTTCCAGAATCCGGCTGAGACTCTCCCAAAAGCATCTTGAGAAACGTGGATTTACCCGTACCATTGTTACCAACGATACCCATCTTCTCAAAACGAGAGAAATTATAGTAGAAATCCTTCATGATGACACAATCATCGAAAGCCTTTGAAATATACTGACACTCGAAAATTTTTGATCCAATATATACATTAGACGCTTTCAAACGAACAGCCCTCTCCTCTATTCTACTCTTTGCAACACGTTCAAGGTCATAGAATGCATCCTCACGATATTTGGCTTTGTGTCCACGAGCTTGTGGCATTCTTCGCATCCATTCCAACTCCGTTCGATAAAGGTTGTTGGCACGAGCAATCTCTGCTCTACGGTTATCAATGCGCTCTTGGCGTTTCTCCAAATAATACGAGTAGTTACCACGATATGTATAGATGGTGCGGTCATCTATTTCAAGAATGACAGAACATACACGATCTAAGAAATAGCGATCGTGTGTTACCATCAACAATGTCTTGTTGCCCCGATTCAAAAAGCCCTCCAGCCACTCAATCATTTCAAGATCCAAATGGTTAGTAGGCTCATCAAGTATTAACAGATCTGGTTCCGTTATCAGAACATTAGCCAAAGCGACACGCTTCTGTTGCCCACCACTGAGTTGTCCCATCGGCTGATGCAGGTCACGTATCTTCAACTGCGTCAAGATTTGCTTTGCCTTAAGGATCTTCTCCTCATTACCCTGATGATTAAAGCAAGCATCAAGAACAGAATCATCTGGCGAGAACTTAGGCGTTTGTTCAAGGAATCCTACCTTCAGGTCACGACGGAAAACAATCTCTCCACTATCATAGCCCTCTTTACCAGCCAATACAGACAGTAGCGTAGACTTTCCCGTACCATTCTTGGCGATAAGTCCTACACGTTGACGTTCGGCAATCGAGAAAGAGATATCTTCGAACAGTACCATTGAGCCAAACGACTTCGTAAGGTTCTGTACATCTAAATATGGTATCTCTTTGGCCATCTTTATTTCAGCGATTTATTAATTTCCTCAATATATCCCAATACTTCATCACGGCCTCTGGCTTTTTCTGATGAAGTAATGAAATACGGTGGCATTTCTTCCCATGTCTCCAGCATTTTGTTTACATAGGCATTCACATTTGCCTTCACTTTAGATTCTGACAACTTATCAGCTTTTGTGAAAACGATTGCAAACGGAATAGACGAAACACCCAACCAATTAATAAACTCTAAATCAATGTTTTGAGCCTCATGACGGATATCAACTAGTACAAAAACATTAACCAGTTGTTCGCGACCAAGAATATAACCACGAATCATCTGATCAAGTTTTGCTATCTCACTCTTTGAACGTTTGGCAAAGCCATATCCAGGCAAATCCACCAAATACCACTCACGGTTCATCAAGAAATGGTTAATAAGCAGAGTCTTACCAGGCGTAGCAGATGTCTTTGCCAACTTCTTGTTACGCGACAGCATATTAATTAGACTCGACTTACCCACATTAGACCTTCCAATAAAGGCGTATTCAGGTTTTGTGTCCTTAGGACACATCCCCACATTGGGCGAAGACAACGTAAATTCTGCAGTTTTGATATCCATATGCATCAAAGAAACAATAAAGGGGCGACTCGCTTTTTAGTTCGACGCCCCTTATATGATTGAATTTATCTTATTCTATCAAGCGATCGTACAAGTTTCTCATCCATTAAGATTCGCTTCCTCGCCAAGAAATGTAATAGAACTGCCGCCATTGGAAGAGCAGAATACCACCCAATAATTGGCTGTTTTACTGCCATAAAAATATAGTATACAATTCCAGCAAACATCACAGCAAGACAAATTCTAGCTTGGAGATTCCTATTTTTAAAAAGAAAGATATCTACTAATGAGACAACTGCCAAGCATAGAGTCAAACCACTAGGTTGCATACCTTCATCAAAGAGAAAGCATACAACCAATAGGACTGCTGCCAGCAGCAAATATACAGATTGAATACGCTGTATCATGCTTCTGCGTTCTGATTCTCCTTAGCGGGATCACGCCAGTAGACCTTGCCTTCAACGAATTCCTGAGTAGCCAACAAAGATGGCTTAGGGAGTTTCTCATAGTAACGTGAGATCTCAATCTGCTCACGGTTCTCAAACACCTCTTCCAATGAATCGTTATATGAAGCGAACTCAGCCAGTTTCTTAGACAGGTCTTCCTTGATCTGCACAGAAATCTGATTGGCACGCTTTGCGATGATGGATACGCTCTCGTAGATATTTCCAGTCTCATCGCAGAGATCCATGATGTTACGGGTTACGGTATTTACCGGTGCTTTTGATTTCTTGTAATCCATGTTTTTATCAATTATTCAAATTATGTTATTTATCTAAATTAATCGTTCACTACTTTCTTGCATTTCGTGATATACTTCTCTGCCGTTGACCTATCCTTAGATTCTGGATATTCATTAATAAAGCCATAGCATTCGTCTTCTGCATCACGATAACGCTCCAATTTCTTGTCCTCTGTAGAATTCTCCGCCAATTCGAATTTACTTTTCATTATCAGAGAAGCAAAATCTTCTCTCCATTTTGTATATGGGTAATTCTTCAAAGCATTCTGAGCAACAATAATACATGATGAATAATTACTTTCAGTACTTGAAGAAATATTTCCGAAATAACCTCCGAGGTTATAATACAACTGAGCAGAAAGTAGCTCCTTCATCACCAGTTTATCCTGCAATTCAAAAAGACGATCCTGAGCACTCTCGTACAAGACAGAGTTGGGGAAGAAATCCAAGAATTGCTGATAAGCATTGATTGCACCAATTGTTGGTGTTTGATCCAGGCGTGGTTCTGGGGCGCTCTGATAAAGCGACTGACCGACATAATACATAGCCCGTTCCGCATAGATTCCACGAGGATACGATTGAAAATATTTCCTGAATGTTGCTGCTGCCGACTCGAAATCAGAATTCATGAACTGCGACATAGCAAGCATATAGAGCGACTCCTCGGCCTCATCTGTTCCTTTTTTTGTTGTGATGAGATCCTGCAACAGTATTTCAGCACGATTGAACTGCCCACGAGCAAAACACTCCTTGGCATATTCATATCGATAATCTAAATCCGAACTTTTAAAAACCCTATTAAATTCGTTAGCACAACTCGTTAAAACGAGTGTCAGCGAAAGTATGATAATGAGTTTAATCTTCATTTTCCTAATATTTGGACTGCAAAATTACTCATTTTTATTTAAATCACAAAGCGTTTACATATTTTTTAACCGCAGATTATACAGATTTCACAGATTATTAGTAACTTTGCCCGCAAAATTATGGAATTTAAACTCACTTCAAAATACAAACCGACAGGTGACCAGCCAGAAGCTATTCGCGAATTGACGGATGGAATCAATCGCGGTGACAGAGCCCAAGTGCTTCTTGGTGTCACAGGCTCCGGAAAGACCTTTACAATGGCAAACGTCATTGCCAACGTCAACAAGCCGACCCTTATTCTGAGTCACAACAAGACCCTTGCCGCCCAGCTATATGACGAGATGCGAGGCTTTTTCCCTGACAATGCTGTCGAGTATTATGTCAGTTATTACGACTACTACCAGCCAGAAGCCTATCTACCATCAAGCGACACCTATATTGAAAAAGATCTTGCCATCAACGAAGAGATAGACAGGCTAAGACTGTCAGCAGTAAGCAGTTTATTATCAGGAAGAAAAGACGTAATAGTTGTATCTTCTGTTTCATGCATTTATGGCATGGGAAGTCCCAATGCCCTCTCGGAAAACGTCATTGAGATTCGACAGGGACAGAATATCGACAGAAACGTTTTGTTAAGAAAGTTAGTACAATCACTTTACATACGAAACGATTTAACCTTGGAGCGTGGCAACTTCCGCGTAAAAGGAGACACCATCGATATCTACATGGCCTATAACAACATCATTCTAAGAGTTACATTTTGGGATGACGAGATTGATGCCATCGAAGAACTCGACCCAATCACCATGCTTCGATTGGGCAGATATGCAGAATACAAGATATATCCTGCCAACCTTTTCATGACAACACAAGAGCAAACCAACAGAGCCATACACGACATCCAGGATGACTTGGTGAAACAAGTAGCCTTCTTTGAGGAGTTAGGTGACGAGATTAAGGCCCAGCGCATAAAGGAGCGCGTGGAATATGATATGGAAATGATAAAAGAGTTGGGACATTGTTCAGGCATTGAGAACTACTCACGCTATTTTGACGGCCGCCAACCAGGTGAACGCCCCTACTGCCTACTGGACTTCTTTCCCGACGACTACCTGCTTTTTATTGACGAGAGCCATGTATCAGTTCCTCAGATTGGTGCCATGTATGGGGGCGACCGCGCCCGCAAGACAAACCTCGTTGAATATGGTTTCCGTCTACCAGCAGCCTTTGACAACCGCCCCCTGACGTTCGACGAGTTCCAAAAAGAAGTCAATCAGGTCATATATGTTTCTGCAACTCCTGCAGATTTTGAGTTAGAAGAGTCAGAAGGTGTTGTTGTTGAACAAGTCATACGCCCCACGGGACTACTTGACCCAGAGATTGAAGTACGTCCCAGTGAGCACCAGATAGACGACTTACTTGATGAGATACGCCTGCGCATTGAGCGCCAAGAACGTGTGCTTGTCACGACACTAACCAAGAGGATGGCTGAAGAGCTATCAGAGTTTCTGCTTAACCACGGTGTTCAGACAGCCTATATCCATAGTGATGTCGCCACCTTAGACCGCATTCAAATATTAGAAAAGCTTCGCAAGGGCGAGTATGACGTGCTAGTAGGAGTCAACCTGCTCCGAGAAGGTCTTGACCTCCCAGAAGTCTCATTAGTAGCCATTCTTGATGCCGACAAAGAAGGTTTTCTGCGTTCGCGCCGTTCATTGGTTCAGACAGCAGGACGAGCAGCACGAAACGTCAACGGACGTGTCATCATGTACGCAGATACCATCACCCGCTCCATGCAAGAAACTATCGACGAGACTAACCGCCGTCGCATCAAACAGCTGCATTATAACGAAGAACACCACATCACGCCTAAGCAGATTGTCAAGACCCTGAGCAGTTCTTTGAGCCGCGACGACCGTCCAGACATCAAGGAATTGAAGTCAACAACTATTGGAGGGCAGCATGCTGCTGGCAGTAAGATTGCAGCAGACCCCATTGTAGAGCAGATGACCCGCCCGCAACTGGAAAAGCTCATTGCAGAGACGACACGTCGCATGAAAGAAGCCGCCAAACAAATGGATTTCATGCAGGCCGCCCAATACCGAGACGAAATAATCAGGATGCAAAAGGAGTTGGAACTGAAATAGTCCAACTCCTCTTTATTTCCCACCGATCAAAAGAACTATTTCCTGATGATCTGCACTTCCCCTGTAGGCCCCAGTTTGATAATACTCGAAGGTTTGTGAGGCTTATGCTCCTGTCGGCGAGTCCAGCAAATATAATCCACCTGCTCCAGAATACGCTGATCAATGTCACCATAATTCTGTGCAGCCGGCTCGCCGCTTATATTGGCCGAAGTTGACACAATAGCCTTCTGGAAACGATAGCACAATTCCTTTGAGAAAGTCTCCTGAGTAATACGGATGCCAATAGAACCATCTTCAGCAATCAGATTTGGAGCCAAGTTGACAGCCCCCTCCAGAATCAGTGTAGTAGGCTTGTCCATGCAATCAATCAACTGCCAAGCCACATCAGGCACATTACGAACATAACGCTGCAAACGGGCATCGCTATCCACCAGACATATCAAAGCTTTAGAGTCATCGCGCTGTTTGATTTCATACACACGCTTCACTGCTTCGACATTCGTAGCATCACATCCAATGCCCCACACCGTATCTGTAGGATAGAGAATCACCCCACCCTTACGCATCACTTCGATAGCATTTTTAATATCTTGTTCCTGTGTCATTTGTTTATATGTTTTAATCGTTTAATCTAATAATTCGTATTCCAGTATGCGATGGATGCTTTCCAAGATACTTAGCCAGTGTCATAGGTTCCTCAACCACCCGCTTATGAATCTGCGAAGCATTCAGCAGATGAAGCCCATCCTTACGCCAAACAGCAAATCCCAGATGTGCTATATCAAGTCCCGGTTTCGAGCAAGTGATAGCAATGATATCACCATCATGAACCGCCTTCCTCATGACTTTCGTATTCTTCACCATGCTCTTAGGAATATAGCGGTAGCGACGTCCGGTAAGACTCTTTTCCTGACGAGCTATCTCATCCACATATTCCGGATGAGCCTTCAAAGCCTGATAGGACTGCGGATGCCGACTCATGTAATTCACCTTTACTGTCTGAACGGCCGAAAAAGGAACTGTTGACTTCTGAATCTCATGAACGATTCCCATCTTTGTATTGTCCTCAATCCAATCCGTGAAATAATGAAGACGAGACGGATAGCCTTTGATAGCGCCCTGACGATAACGCAATTTCACCAGATACTTCTTGAAAGCATCATAGGTGCGTTCATTATTCTTGGCACACAATGTCAGCGCCACGACATTCTCTACCAGCGTTGTACAATCCAACTCTCGTGTATTCACCACCAACCGCTCCTGACCCGTGGCATTCACCTCCAAAGTATGAGCCACATAAGGAACACCCATGAACTGACGGGCAAAAAACAACACATCAGCCGACGCATTACGAAGTGTACTGACCACAAAAGTGCTATCAGTATCCTGCGCCTGCGAAACAAATGCCGAGAGCGAGACAAGAAGAAAAACTACGAGCCGTTTCATTCTGATTCCTTCTGACGATATTTCTTTTTGAGGCCAAAGTTGACACCCACATACACGTTGAACGAGCCAAACGTATTGTTTGTCTGGAAACGCGACTTACGATAGTTATATGTATGGAAAATGGCACTAGCCCCAGCATACCATCTCATATTGTTATATACCAATGCAAAACGTCCAATGCCATCCACATTGAAGTTCTTAAATGTGAATCCATTCTGGGCATCCCCAACCATCTTGCCATAACTCCTCTTATAACCTAAGGCCATCTGCAAACTAGATGCCAGCAGCCAGTTTTTGGCAAACACCCAGTTGTAGGCATACCCCCCAGATAAGCTGACATCATAATAACGCACCCCATCGAACATAAATCCACTATCCAAAGGCACTGTGAGTGCCCCCATCTTCTCATCAATCAGCGACTGAAGCCTGTTGTGGTCGAAATCCAACGAATGACGCGTATAGCCGACTCCCGCCAGCCACGAGCCACAACTAATCTTCTGAATGGTGCTCTGCGAGAAAGCAGCTGGATAAGAAAACTTGCCATGATTGAAGATATAATAGACATTGAAGCCCGTAACACCAGCCTTCAGCCCATCATAGGGTACATTATCCAGACTCGATGCATCAACCCCCGATCCAAGTTGAGCATCGCGCAGTTTGTAGTCAGACCCTGTACGGCGATAAAACAAATCCACACCTACCTGCGAGCTATACACACTGAAATCAAACTCACGCTTTCCATTCTCGAAACTGACATTTCCCAACTCAAAGCAATATCCCAGGAACACCCATTTCCATCCGGCATAAGGACCAACCTTCAACTTCGAATCGGGCTTGAAAGCGATACTCTGACCATTGGGCCCAGCAGAACTCAAGGAATATCGATCATAGTTATAGCATGTCTGTATCATCGCCGAAAAAACATAATGCTGAGGCTCAATATATCGCTCATCAATCTTATCAAATCCCCTGATAATTCGAGTGATGATATCGAGTGAGTCATCCTGAGCAGCCACTAACAATGGCCACACAGACATCAAAAAAAGAACCCCAAACAGTTTTTTCATTCCCTACATTAATTCTTACCCAAAATGCGGTCAAGCACCCAGTTAACAGAGGTTGCCGACACGCTCGTTGCCGTACACACGGCACGACCCTGCAAATGCTCACACACATTTTTGATGAGCGGATATTGCACATATTGCGGATTGGGCACTTCTATACGCTGTGTGCCCTCACTGGTATGCACCTCGATGGGGTCGTAGTTGAACACCGAGAAGCTGAGCGAGCCCTGATTACCAATCAGCAGAATGCGATCCGTACGAGCCGACTCATGACCCACAAAGCACCAAGAGCCACTACCTGGCAAACCGTTCTCGAATCTAAACACAGCACTCACAGAGTCCTCTGCCGAGTACAGGCGTCCCCTATTGGCACAGATACCTCTGGCCTCGACAATGACCCCAAATATCTCCTGAAGCAAGTCCAGCTGATGAGGAGCCAAGTCATAGAAATAGCCACCTCCAGCAATATCAGGCTGCAATCGCCAAGGCAGACTCTCCGGATGACCATAGTCCAACTCGCGAGGCGGCCAGGCAAACCTGATCTGCACATTGATGACATCACCGATAACGCCTTGTTCGACAATCCGTTTCACACGCAGAAAGTAAGGCAGATAGCGGCGATAGTATGCCACGAAGCAAGGCACCCCCGTCTGCTCACTGATGCGATTGATGCGTGCACAATCCTCGTAGTTGGCCGCTAGCGGTTTCTCCACATACACGGGCTTACCCGCCTTCATGGCCATAATAGCAAAGGTGGCATGACTTGAAGGAGGCGTAGCCACATAGATGGCATTCACATCAGGGTCGTCAATGAGTTCCTGAGCATCGGTATACCACTTAGGCACATGATGACGCTCAGCATACGAGCGCGCTTTCCTTTCCGTTCGGCTCATCACTGCGACAACTGTAGAGTCTTCGACCTCAGCAAAGGCTGGTCCGCTTTTCTTTTCGCAGACCTCTCCACAGCCAATAAAACCCCACTTCAATAATTTCATAATTGCTAATTTTCTGCAAAGGTACAAAATAATTGAGAATTGGCAATTGACTATTGATAAATATTTTGTACCTTTGCAGAAAAATTAAGATACATCATGAACGAAAATAGCGAATTAGACGCACACCGCGTGCGAAGCATCAGTGCCATTATTCGCGATGGCTATTTACTCTACACCAGCAATTTCAAGCGCATCTTCCGTGCCTCATGGCTCATTGCCATTGTCTATGCTTTGGCTTTTGCATGGGTGATGCGAAGTACTGTTTACGATTTGATTCCCATGTTTATAGCCATTTTTTCCATGCCACAAGCCGATCCCAGCTCGTTTGCCGTTCAATGGTTACTCTATGAGCTTTCCTCATCAGCATTCGAAGTGATGGTAGTCATCCTGGCCGCTTGTGGCATCAAGGCCTGCTATGAGCATTATACCACGGGCGAGATAGTCAGAACGAAACATTGGTGGGGCACCTTCCCCATGAAGACATTCTTCAAACTAATAATCCCCGCCATCTGCTGGTGGTTTCGAAACTGGCGCCGCTGGGGATTCCTGATTGGCACATTCATATTGGTAAACATCGTGGCAGGCATCATCACCATCATCTGCTGCCTGCCCACATTCATCATATCCCTGGCCAACATCAAAGCCTATATCGGAGCCATGCAGGGCGACCCTCTGGGCATGCCCGACTATCTGCCTACGATGTCGTTTGTGGCATTCGCCATTGCAGGATTCATTCAGGCATTCGTACATTTATGGGTGGTATTCCCATTCTACTATGCCATTGCAACCATCAAGCAAAAAGAAATCAATAAAAAGAAATTCCTATGACCCCCAACACTCCCCAACGCATTCTGTTCATTGACCGTGACGGCACCATTGTGGAAGAACCGCACGACGAACAAGTAGACGCCCTCGAGAAGATTCGTTTCAAGCCAGGTGTATTCCGCTGGCTGGCTTTTTTGCGCGAGAAGACAGATTTCCGCTTTGTGATGGTTAGCAATCAGGACGGCCTTGGCACCTCGTCTTTTCCAGAGGACACCTTCTGGCCTGCGCATAACTTTATCCTTGAGGCGCTGAAAGGAGAAGGCGTTGAGTTCGACGAGATTCTCGTGGACAACCACTTTCCAGAAGACAATGCACCCACGCGCAAACCGCAGACAGGGTTGGTGGAGAAATACATGAACGACCCTGCCTACGACATAGCCAACAGTTATGTTATTGGCGACCGCGAGACCGATGCCTTGTTTGCCAAGAACATTGGTTGCAAGTCATTGATTCTCAGCGACACGCTATCATGGAAACAGGTGGCCGAGCAAATCTTCGATGGAGAAAGAACAGCCGAGGTGAAGCGCACCACCAAAGAGACCGATATATATATTAAGGTGACGCTGGACGGCACAGGACAGGCCGACATTCAAACCGGCCTGGGATTCTTCGACCACATGCTGGAACAGATAGCCCGCCATGGCCAGATGGACCTGGTGATTCACACGAAGGGCGACCTGCACGTGGACGAGCACCACACCATCGAGGATACCGGTCTGGCCTTGGGCGAATGCCTGCTAAAGGCATTAGGCACCAAGCGGGGCATTGAACGCTACGGCTTCTCATTGCCCATGGATGACTGTCATGCCCACGTGGCCCTCGATTTCAGTGGCCGTCCTTGGCTGATTTGGAACACAAAGTTCTATCGCGAACACGTTGGCGATGTGCCCACAGAAATGTTCTTCCATTTCTTCAAGAGCTTGAGTGACGCGGCTCAGATGAACCTTTATATCGAGGCCGACGGCGAGAACGAGCACCACAAGGCCGAGGCCATCTTCAAAGCCCTGGCACGCTCATTGAAAGCTGCCGTGCGCCGCGATATCGACCACTATCAGTTGCCCTCAACCAAGGGTGTGCTGTAAGTATCAGTCTCCTTCAAGAAAAAGTATTCTGTTATCGTTATTCTCCCTTTGTCAGAGGGGTTCTGTATGCGTCGACACCGATAGTCTCCTGACTACCGATGGTCATCTGGCGCAAATCATAGAACGAACCATTGTAGATATTGAAGTCTACTGGGCCTTTGATGCCTGGCAGACTACCAGCATCTGTGTGCTGCCAAAACTTCCATTCACCCTCGTATCTGAGGCTGTCCACATAGTAGTGGGCAATCCAATAAGGATACTGGTTGAAGACGGAATCGTTCAGATAATCCAGTTTAAACTTATAATAGGTATAAAGGATGGGCTTCACGCCATAATGAGCTTCCACCTCATTGAGCCATTCCAACACGCTACTCTTGAATTCTTCTGTCGACTGACGGCGAGGTTTCTGCTCTACATCGAGTACGGGAGGCAGGTCACCCGGTTCCAACTTCACCGTATTGATGAAATGCGAAGCCTGAGCCCTGGCCGACGATTGAGTGCTGAAATAATGATAGGCACCGCGGGTGAAGCCGTATTCACGGGCCTGATAGAAGTTGTCCTTGAAATTCTTGTCTATCTTCGTGCTACCCTCCGTGGCTTTAATCATCACGAAACAGATGGGACAGTCATCAATGGAACCCTGATTGCGCAGCAGTTCCCAGTCGATGTCGCCCTGATAGTGACTGATATCAATGCCATGAATATCATAGCCCTCAGGATAGCTCACCTCGCCGTAGAGTGCCTGCCAGCGCAGGCCATAGGGCGAGACGAAGAAGTAGTAGAAAAACCAGATGTAGAGGCCTGCCACAGAAAAACCTCCCAGCCACCATGCCCATCCAGGCACGAGGCGAAGCAGGCGAATCATCAGACCTGGCTTCTTTCTACGAACAGGCGAAGTCAAGCGAGGTCGTTTCCGACCCGCCTGACTTCGCTTTGTTGTATTATTGACAGACATTAATTACTTTGCCTGTTCGAGAGCCAGCGTACGTGTGGGCTGATCACAAACCTCTGTGGGACCCCAGTACTGGATAGGACCGGGATAAACGTAAGCCGTCTCGCGAGCCCAACGGTCGCGCTGAGCAGCGAAGGTCTTGAAGGGTTTGCCATCGAGCTCAACGAGAGCCTTGCGAATCACAGGCTTCATCTCGCCGTTACGCTTCTCCATGTTCATCATCATGGTGATGGGCACACCACCAGCCTTCCATTCGTCGGCAGGAGCGGTGGTGTTCTTAACGATAGCCATATAGCCAGTCTTGCCAGCAGCAATCAGCTGAGCAGCTGAAGTACCGAGTGCGTAGCAATAGTCAGCATCGAAGTTAGAAGGAGCAGCGCAGCGTCCCTCGTAACCGAAGAAGTGGTGCTGAGCAGAGAACTTACCTACGTACTTACCCTCCTTCTTCATCTGGTCGAGCTTCTTAGCTACCATCTCAGAAAGCAACTTCTCGGTCTCGATGAGTGACACCTGTACGTTTCCGTGGGGATCGCGGTCGAGAGCCAGCTGGCGAGCCACGCCCTCAGGCAGACTATTGAACACAGCGAGATTCTCGGCAGTGAGGTGACTCTTTGCGAAGTCCACCTGCTCGTCGCGGCTGATGTTCTTAGCCTCGGGCAGAGCCAGCACGTCGTTGAGCTGAGCGATGAGCTTCTTGATGGCAGGGATAAACTCGATGACACCCTCAGGGATAATCACAGTACCGAAGTTGTTGCCATCGGCAGCACGCTGAGCCACAGCATTGGCGATGTAAGCCACGATATCGTCGAGGCTCATAGCCTTCTCCTCGATTTCCTCAGAAACGAGGCAGATGTTGGGCTGAGTCTGCAGGGCGCACTCCAGGGCGATGTGAGAAGCCGAACGACCCATCACCTTAATGAAGTGCCAGTACTTGCGGGCTGAGTTACAGTCGCGCTCGATATTACCAATCAACTCTGAGTAGGTCTTACAAGCGGTATCGAAACCGAAAGAGGTCTCAATCTGATCGTTCTTCAAGTCACCATCGATGGTCTTGGGGCAACCGATAACCTGTACACCATAGTTCTTAGCGGCATAGTACTCGGCCAGCACGCAGGCGTTGGTGTTAGAGTCGTCACCACCGATAATCACGATAGCCTTGATGCCGAGCTCGCGGATGATCTCGAGACCCTTCTCGAACTGCTCCACCTTCTCCAGCTTGGTGCGGCCAGAGCCGATCATATCGAAACCACCGGTATTGCGGTATTCATCAACAATCTCCTTGGTGAGCTCCATATAGTTGTGGTCAACCAAGCCGCCAGGACCCAGGATGAAACCATAGAGGCGGTTTGCAGGATTCAGACGCTTCACAGCATCGAAAAGACCGGTAATCACGTTGTGACCGCCAGGAGCCTGACCACCACTGAGGATGATACCAACATTCATGGGCTCATAGCTCTTCTCTTCACCAGGCACAAACTCTACGAGAGGCATTCCGTAGGTATTGGGGAAGAGAGCCTTGATTTCTTCCTGATTGTCAACACTCTGTGTAGGAGCACCTTCCTGCACCTTCACTGCACCTTTGAGGCCGCGGGGCAGCTTTGGCTGATAGGCTGCTCTTGCAATTTGCAATGCACTTTTTTCCATACTTGTTCTAGAACAATTTTATTAATAAAATTAATGTTTCGGATTCTGCGTGCAAAGTTACGAAGAAAAAACGAAACCGCCAAAAATGAAATGATAATTTGGAGCAAAATGTCAGATGTGGGACGAGCAAGCGAACGAACAAACAGTTAGCAATATTATGCGAACGAACGAACAGTTGAACAGTTGAACAGTTTTTGGTGTGCGTGCGAAAAGATGGTTATAAATATATGATATATTTATAAACTCTTTTTCAAGTTCGCACAAAATAACTATTCGAACTGTTCGTGCGCTCTACTAATCCTTTCGCGCTAGTTAAAGAATTATTTTTTCTAACTTGCCTACAAAATTTAACAAGAAAAAGCACTTGATTTCTTGCATATATCATTTTTATATTGTATCTTTGCAAATGGATTCATAACAACAACTCTAAAGACTATGGCAAACAAAAGAAATCTAAAGAAGGCTATTAATCAGATCTGCGAAGAACTGTTTATCGAGGCTGTAGCTGCTTCACTGTATGGGACAGAGGCAAACAAGGATAACACTCAGGCACTGCTTGTGGCAGTCATAAAAACACAGCGCAACTATATCAGTCGCGTGTCGCACCCAGAGCCTGGTATCAAGGCAAAGAACTACTATAAAGACCTGCGTGAGAAATTTGCAGCACAAGCCAGCGAAATAGCAGACCAAATAAACAACATATAAATGTGGCAAAAATTCTGTAACTGGCTATTATTCAATAAAATGGGATGGACGGCCGACATCACCGAAGACCATCCCGAAAAGTATATCATCTGCCTGGCTCCGCACACCAGCAACTGGGATTTCCTCATTGGCCAACTCTATAACGGCGCCAAGGGACTGGGCAGTAATTTCCTGATGAAGAAAGAGTGGTTTTTCTGGCCACTGGGCATCCTTTTCAAGCGAATGGGAGGCATTCCCGTGAACCGCGGCAAGCACACCAGCATGACCGATGCCATGGCCGAGACCGCCTTGCAGGCTAAGACCTTCCACCTCTGCATCACACCAGAGGGCACTCGTTCGCGCGTGGAGGAATGGAAGAAGGGCTTCTATTTCATTGCTCTCAAGGCAGAACTGCCCATCCTGCTCTACGGACTGGACTACGAGAAGAAACACATCCAATGCACCAAGACCATCAGGCCCACCGGTGACTTGGAGGCCGATATGCGCGAAATAAAACTCTACTTCAAGGACTTCAAGGGCAAGCGTCCCGAATTATTTTCCATTGGCAATGTATAGGCTGAGACATCTATTTATTGTCATACCCCTGTTGCTGGGTCACCAAAACCTGACAGCACAGACATCGTGGGGAGACATTGACCACGAGGGCGATCCCTGGGTGAGGAACACGTCGCGCCCCTACTCCATCGAGCATGGATTGGACGGCCGACACGTATCACTCTGGGCCAGTCACGGCCGCTATTACGACCACAACGAAGGCCGTTGGCGGTGGCAGAGGCCTGCCCTCTTCGGCACTACCGAGGACTTGTTTACACAGACCATCGTCGTGCCCTATCTCATCCCCATGCTCGAAAATGCAGGCGCCTATGTCTTCACGCCTCGCGAGCGAGACTGGCAGCGCCACGAGGTCATCGTAGACAACAACCAGTTGACTTCGGCCTACTCAGAGCAATCATCACACCACACTTGGACAGACGCTCCCCGCGCAGGTTTTGCCATGCACGAGGGGCTTTATCATGATAAGGAGAACCCCTTTGAGGCTGGCACGGCAAGGATGATTGAGACGACCCACTCCAGGAGTGGCGTGAGCACCGTGAGTTATCAGCCCGACATCCCCGAAGACGGCCGCTATGCCGTCTATGTGAGTTATCAGACGGTGGATGATGGCATCGACGACGCCCGCTATACGGTATATCATAAAGGTCAGAAGACTGAGTTTCGTGTGAACCAGCAAATGGGCGGCTCCACATGGGTCTACCTCGGAACATTCGAGTTTGGCAAAGGCAGTTCGGAGTTGAACCGCGTGGTTCTCTCAAACCACAGTCGCCATAAGGGTCATGTCACGACAGATGCCGTCAGATTTGGCGGCGGCATGGGCAACATCGAGCGCGGCGGAGAGTCAAGCGGACTGCCTCGCTGTCTGGAGGGTGCTCGATACTATGCGCAATGGGCTGGCATGCCTTACAATGTCTATAGTTCAAAACAGGGTGCCAATGACTATGGCGACGACATCAACGTACGCTCGCTGATGACCAACTTGCTCTGCGGCGGCTCGGCTTTTGCACCCGACTCCATCGGCCGCAACGTGCCCATCGAACTCTCATTGGCCATCCACAGCGATGCTGGTCATACGGCCACAGGACTGGGCGTCTATGGCTCACTGACCATCTGCACCACACACCAAGGCGACAGTACTCTGGCGGCTGGTCTCAGTAGGAATGCTTCGCGCGAGTTGGCCTCCGACCTTCTGCACAACACGGTGGCTGATCTCAACTACCGGTTTGGCGACTGGGTAGCACGCGACCTCTACGACCGTAACTACTCGGAGACGCGCGTACCCATCGTTCCCAGCGCCATTCTTGAAACGCTCTCTCATCAGAACTTCGGCGATATGACCTATGGTCAGGATCCCAATTTCCGTTTTACACTGGCTCGTTCTATCTACAAGACGGTGCTGCGCTATATCACTAGTCATCACGGACAGGAATGTGTGGTTCAGCCCCTGCCGCCAACGGACTTCCGCATGGAGTTCACGGACAAGGCAGGAGAACTGAGACTGAGTTGGATGGGTGTGGAAGACGGACAGGAGCCTTCTTCAGCTCCCACGGGCTACACGCTCTATGTGGCTCAGGAGGATGGCGATTTCGACAACGGCACACACCTGAAAGGCACTTCATGTGTCATCAACTTGAAGCCCAACGTACTCTATAGTTTCCGAGTGACGGCTACCAACGATGGCGGACAGAGTTTTCCTACCGAGGTTCTTTCTGCCCTCTACAACCCTAGGGCCACGCATACTGCACTGATTGTCAACGGCTTCAACCGTCTTTCTTCGCCTGCCATCAGCAAGACGGGACAGGGCTTCGACATGAGCGAAGACATGGGCATCAGCTATGGACGCACCTGCGGATGGCTGGGATTGCAGCGGGTGTTCGACACAAGGAAAATGGGAATCGAGGACTCAACAGGACTGGGATACACCACACCCGACTTCCAAGGCATGTTCATCGCCGGCAATGACTTCAACTATGCTCGCGAGCACGCTCAGGCCATCAGGACTGCAGGCACTTACAGTATTGTCAGCGCCTCGGGAAAAGCCATCGAAAAGGGCTATATGAATCTCAGTGGATATCAGGTGATGGATCTCTTGCTGGGTCTCGAGAAGAACGATGGTCACAGCATGGTGTTCTATAAGAGTTTTCCGCACGCCCTGCAACAGCAGATTAAGGCCTTTGTCAGCAAAGGCGGCAACCTGATGGTGAGCGGTGCCTACATTGGAGCCGACATGGCCACGGATGAAGAAAAAACCTTCTTGGCCGATGTACTCAATGTATGTTACGAGAACACCAACACGGATTTGAAGGAGGGAGTCAGCGGCATGGGCATCCATTTCGATTTCTATCGCATGCTGAACGAACAGCACTATGCTGCCACCCACACCGACGTGCTGATGCCTGCCAATATGCTGGCATTCCCTGCGATGGTCTACGACAACGGAACGAGTGCCGCAGTAGCTTGCCAAGGAGGGCGTTACAACACTTTCGTCATGGGTTTCCCCTTTGAATGCATCAAGGAAAAGAAGACTAAAGAAAACATTATGCGAGGAATATTAAAATTTCTAACAACCAAATAGTTATGACAAAGATACAAGCCAACGCTTCGGGCACAAGAAGCATCGATATCAGCGACCAGCACCTGGCCACTATCAACCAGTATCAACTACTGCGCGATTTGGTCGATTCCAATGGATATATTGACGAGCCCGTGCTCGATAAGTTGAAACTCAACGTCCGTTCTTTGTTGGAGTCGGAGGCTGGCAGAGACAAGCAATTGCTGGACCTCTGTCTGGACGTCATCTACCACCCCAACATGAAAGCCATAGGACTGCAGAATCTGGTGCAGCTCTTCAAGGAATGGAAAGAAAAGCAGGGAAAGGAGGAAGATGGAGTATCGGCTGACTGATTTTCTTCCCACTACCAAGAAAGAACTCGAACTGCGAGGCTGGGACTACGTAGACATCATCCTTTTTTCTGGTGATGCTTATGTAGATCATCCTTCGTTTGGTGCTGCTGTCATCGGGCGCACACTCGAGGCTGCCGGCTATCGCGTGGCCATCGTGCCGCAACCCGACTGGCACGGCGACTTCCGCGACTTCAAGAAGTTGGGCAAGCCGCGCCTTTTCTTCGGCATCGCCCCTGGATGCATGGACTCGATGGTCAACAAATACACGGCAGCACGCCGTTTGCGCTCAGAGGATGCCTATTCTCCAGACGGCCGCCACGACATGCGACCTGAATATCCCACCATCGTCTATACGAAGATCCTTAAGGAGATTTATCCTGACGTGCCTGTCGTCTTGGGCGGCATCGAGGCCTCTCTGCGTCGTGTCACGCACTATGATTACTGGCAGGACAAGCTCCGTCCATGTATTCTTCTGGATAGTGGTGCCGATCTGATTACTTATGGTATGGGCGAGAAAACCACCATTGAATTGGCTCGCATTGCCGATGAGAACAACGGTCGACTGCCCATGCACGAATTGGTGAAGTTGCCACAGATTGTCTATCTTTCAAAAGACGTGGCGCCCACTAAGGACGACATCGTGCTGCATTCGCACGAGGAATGTCTGCAAAACAAAAAGGCACAGGCTGAGAATTTCCGCCATATCGAGGAGCAGTCGAATATGATGCACGCCCAGAGGTTGCTTCAAAAGGTGGGTAATCAATATGTGGTGGTCAATCCGCCGCATCCGCCCATGACTACGGAAGAGCTCGATGCTTCGTTCGACCTGCCCTACACACGTCAGCCACATCCTAAATATAAAGGGAAGCGCATCCCTGCTTACGACATGATTAAATTTTCTGTCAACATCCACCGCGGATGCTTTGGTGGATGTGCCTTCTGCACCATATCGGCTCATCAAGGCAAGTTCATTGCATGTCGTTCGAAGGAGAGCATCTTGAAAGAGGTGAAGCAGGTCATCGAAATGCCTGATTTCAAAGGATACTTAAGCGACCTCGGAGGCCCCAGTGCCAACATGTATGGCATGCACGGCCGCAACCTGAATGCGTGCGAGAAATGCAAGCGTCCCAGCTGCATCCACCCGCAGATTTGTCCGAACCTGAACACCAGTCATCAGAAACTGCTCGACGTCTATCGGGCTGTCGACGCTTTGCCTGGCATTAAGCGCAGTTTCATCGGTAGTGGTGTACGCTACGACTTGCTGCTACATAGAAGTAAGGACGAAGAAGCCAACCGATCCACTCAGGAATACACCCGCGAATTGATATGCAGGCACGTCAGTGGACGACTAAAAGTGGCTCCTGAACACACCAGCGACCGCGTGCTGATGCTGATGAGAAAGCCCTCGTTCTCGCAATTTGGAGAGTTCAAGCGTATCTTCGACCGCATCAATCGCGAGGAGAACCTGCGTCAGCAAATCATCCCCTACTTCATCAGCAGTCACCCTGGGTGTCATGAAGAGGACATGGCTGAACTGGCCGTATTGACAAAGAACATGGACTTTCAACTGGAACAGGTGCAGGACTTTACGCCAACGCCTATGACAGTGGCTACGGAAATGTGGTATACGGGCTACAATCCCTACACGCTGGAACCTGTCTTCTCGGCAAAGACACCCACAGAAAAACAGGCACAGCGTCAGTTCTTCTTCTGGTATAAACCAGAGGAGAGGCGAAACATCGAACAGAGTCTCAAGCGCATCGGACGCCCAGACCTGGCTCGACAACTCTTCCCCAACGTTCCTATGCCATACACACCGCACAACAATGCACCCAACAACAGAAACGGCAACACGCCAAATGGCAGAAACGGCTATGCATCGAGCACAAGAAACGGCAATGCACCATACAGCAAAAACGGTAATTCTCGCGATGCCTATCCCTCAAATAAGCCCCGTCAGGACAAGCCAAAAGGGAAAAAGCGCGGCAAGAATCAGTTTTAAGTCATAAAATTTGCAAGTTTCATAAAAAATAAGTACCTTTGCACTCGCAATTCGGGCACATCCCTGTGATGCAAAGGATGGTTCCGTAGCTCAGTTGGATAGAGCAACAGCCTTCTAAGCTGTGGGCCTTGGGTTCGAATCCCAACGGAATCACTTTTTCACATAAGCCCCAAATTCTTTATGAAGACGGGGCTTTTTTAATAACTAGAGGTTTGCAGATGAAACTCATCATCATGACAAAGGCCACGTTCTTCGTGGAAGAAGACAAGATTCTGACGACCCTTTTTGAGGAAGGGCTGGAGAATCTTCATCTATATAAGCCCAACTCGGAACCTGTTTATTCTGAAAGGCTACTCACCCTACTTCCTGACGATTATTACAAGCGAATCACCGTGCACGACCATTTCTACTTGCGCGAGGAATTTGGCTTGAAGAGCATCCATCTGGATACGCTCGACACGGAGTTGCCTTATGGATACAGAGGCGACTTCAGTTGCACCTGCCGCTCGCTGGATCAGTTGCAAGAATGCAAGAAGAAAGCTAGTTATGTATTCTTGCAGAACATCTTTGACAGTCAGAGCAACCCCAACGACACGCAGTCGTTTACAGAAGAGAATCTACGCGCTGCTGCGAAAAAGGGACTCATCGACCGACATGTCTATGCATTGGGAGGACTCAACCTCGACAACATCCGCATGGTGCGTGACCTTGGTTTTGGTGGAGCTGTCATCTGCGGTGACCTTTGGAACCGATTCAATATCCATCAGGAACAGGACTACAAAGACCTTATAGGTCATTTCAAGAAATGGCAAAAGGCCGTTAGCTAAAGGAAACTTTTTACGAACCAAATATTACAATGACTACACAAAATTCTTACATGGTCTTCTCAGGCACCGCCACGAGATATCTGGCAGAGAAAATCTGCCAGAGCTTAGGATGCCCTCTTGGAAAATTGCAAATCACCAAATTCTCTGACGGAGAGTTTGCCGTATCCTATGAGGAATCCATTCGTGGACGTGACATTTTCCTTGTACAAAGCACATTCCCTAATAGCGACAACTTGATGGAGTTGCTACTGATGATTGACGCTGCCAAGCGCGCATCGGCTCGCACCATCAATGCTGTTATCCCTTATTTCGGATGGGCTCGTCAGGATCGCAAGGACAAACCACGCGTCAGCATTGGAGCCAAGTTGGTGGCTGACCTTCTGAGCACTGCAGGTGTCAATCGCGTTATCACCATGGACCTGCATGCCGACCAGATTCAGGGTTTCTTTGATGTTCCCGTTGACCATCTGTATGCTTCTGGAGTCTTGCTACCCTATCTGCAGAGTCTCAAACTAGACGAGTTGGTCATTGCATCGCCCGATGTAGGCGGCTCAAAGCGCGCCAACACCTACGCTAAATATCTGGGCTGCCCACTGGTACTGTGCAACAAGACTCGTGCTCGCGCCAATGTGGTTGCCACCATGCAGATTATCGGTGATGTAGCAGGCAAGAATGTAGTCATTATCGACGATATGGTTGACACAGCTGGAACCATCACCAAGGCAGCCGATCTGATGATGGAAGCTGGTGCCAAGAGCGTACGTGCATGTGCATCTCACTGTGTGATGAGCGGTCCTGCCAGCGATCGTGTGCAGGAGTCAGCACTCAGCGAGATTGTTTTCACAGACTCTATTCCTTACACTCAAAGATGTGCCAAGGTTAAACAAATCAGCGTTGCAGAGATGTTTGCTGAAACCATCCGTCGCGTCATTGAGAATGAAAGCATTAGCGACCAATACATCGTTTAATAGTATCATATGAAACAACCAAAACTTTTCTTCGGACTTGCCTTCGCAGCCTTGATGCTGAACGCTTGCCAATCGAATGGCTATAAGGTAGAAGGCGTGGCAGAAGGCACACAAGATGGAGATACCATCTTGATTTACAAGAATGCCCCTGCCCCTGTTGACACGCTCTTCGTAAAAGACGGCACATTTGAATGGAGCGGAGAAGCAGACTCTGTTGTTTGCTACTTCATTTCAGCTCCCAAGATTGGCGCCTCTACTCTCTTCTTTGCCGAGCCAGGAACCATTCATATCACACTTCGTGCAAACGAGGTTCCCGTGGTGTCTGGTACAAAGGCTAATGATGCCCTGCAGGAGATGAATGTCAATCAGGCTGAGTTCAAGAAAAAAGTTGATGCGTTGCTTTCAAAACTCAACGCTCCTGATATCACCGAGGAACAGCAAAAAGCCTTCTATGAGCAGTATAACCAATTGCTGGAGGAGATGGGCAAAGGTGTTGTCAATATCGCCATCAAGAACCTCGACAATGAACTCGGATTTATGCTCATCACAGGTATGGCCTATGGCGACGCTTTCAAAAAGGAAGAATTGAAAGAGCATATCTCAAAGATGCCATCAGAATTCCAGAAGCGTCAAGCCATCAAGGATATTCTGAAGATGCTTGAGGCAACATTCTCTACCGATGAGGGAGACCAGATTCCCGACTTCACCATGCAGAAGCCTGACGGTTCGGAAGCCAACATCATGAGCGAGCTCAAAAAGAACAAGATTACCGTGATTGATTTCTGGGCTTCATGGTGCTCACCATGTCGCGATGAAATGCCTACCATGAAGAAGATGCTGGCAGCCTATCAGGATAAGGGCCTGGGCATCGTAGGAATCTCTATAGATGATAACAAGGAAGACTGGGTGGCATGCATCCATGAATTGGAACTCACCTGGCCACAGATGTCAGATTTGAAAGGCGGCGCCTCTACCATCGCACGCAGTTTTGGCATACGCACTATTCCCTTCACTGCGGTTATCAGTCAGGACGGCAAAATTCTGAAGAAAGGATTAAGAGGTGAAGAGCTGAGCGCATTTATCAGCGAGCAGTTGAAATAAGAAAACAAAACAACACTAAAAAAATGGGTGCTACGAGATAATCGAAGCACCCACTTTTATTATTTTACCCTAAGACCTCATTATCACATAAGCCTAAGGTTTCTCTTTTTTCTCCAAAATTATACTAAGTGATTGTTCTCTGGAAATACCACTGTAGGTTTAAACGTCTTAGCTTCCTCAAAATCCATCAAGGCATAAGAGATGATAATCACAGTGTCACCAACCTGAACCTTACGTGCCGCAGCACCATTCAGGCAAATGCATCCACTACCACGTTCACCTTTGATAATATAGGTCTCAAAACGCTCACCATTGTTATTATCAACAATCTGCACCTTCTCGCCCGCAATCATATTGGCAGCATCCATCAGATCCTCATCAATGGTGATACTACCCATATAATTCAGATTGGCCTCAGTCACCTGAACACAATGAAGTTTTGACTTCAATACCTCTATCATCATGCTTCCTTATACTTAATATGATCTATCAGACGAATAGGTGTCTTACCACAATACACTGTGATACAACCGACTACATAGGGAGAATCTTCCCATTCTGCCACATCCTGCAAGGTATTGCCATCAACGATAGAGAAATACTCCACATCGAGTCCATCAACCTTATTGATATCCGATACAACCTTGTCATGCGTCTCTTTCAACGAATGCATCTTCGCATAAGTAAGACTATCCTTCAAAGCTTTGTAGATAGCTGGAGCAATAGCGCGCTCATCTGGTGCCAGCAAACTGTTACGGCTACTACGAGCCAGTCCGTCAGCATCGCGAACGATGGGACATTCCACGATCTCGACACCTAAACCAAGTTGACGAACCATGGTCTTCACTACAGCAATCTGCTGCCAGTCTTTCTCACCAAAATAGGCCTTATCAGGACGCACGATATAGAACAGGCGACTAACTACCTGACAAACGCCATTAAAATGGCCTGGACGATGCGCGCCTTCCATTACTGTAGATACAGGAGGGAACTCAAAATGACGCGTATCGGGCGTAGGATACATTTCCTCGACTTCAGGGGCCAACACATAGTCGGCGCCACACTCTTCAAGTAAACGACAGTCTGCCTCCAAGTCACGAGGATAGTTTTTCAAATCATTCTTATCATTAAATTGAGTGGGGTTTACAAAGACCGACACTACGGTCACTCCATTCTCGCTCACACTACGCTTAACGAGCGATGCATGACCCTCATGGAGAGCACCCATCGTGGGCACTAATCCAATCTCCTTACCCTGTTTGCGTTCATCAAAAAGAGCGTTTTGCAGGTCAACAATCTTCTTAAAAACTTTCATGCTTTCTCTTCTATTCTCAATTTGAGGGTGCAAAATAACAACAATTTTCGCAAATATGGAAAAAAAAGCCTAAAAAAGAACCTATAAAATGTCACTTTTTCCTAAAATCGCACATTTTATGCGGTTTTAAGCAAAAAAAATTGTACCTTTGCATGTGCTAATTCAAAAAAGATGGCAAAGAAGAAAATTCTATTCATCAATCAGGAGATTTCACCATATGTTCCTGACACGGCCATGTCAATCATGGGCCGCGAAATTCCTCGCGCTTTACAAGAGAGGAACCACGAAATACGTACGTTCATGCCCAAGTGGGGCAACATCAATGAGCGCCGTGGTCAGTTGCATGAGGTTATTCGCCTTTCAGGCATGAACTTAATCATCAACGACACCGATCACCCCCTCATCATTAAGGTTGCATCCATCCCTACGGCTCGCGTACAGGTGTACTTTATTGACAACGACGACTATTTCACAAAACGTCAGATGGCTGTCGATGAAAACGGCGAGGACTATGCCGACAACGGCGAACGCGCTATTTTCTTTGCACGCGGTGTGCTTGAGACAGTCAAGAAACTGCGTTGGGTTCCTGATGTTATCCTCTGTCAAGGATGGATGAGTAACGTCGTGCCTTTCTATATCAAGACTGCCTACAGAGACGAGCCTTCGTTTGCCAATACAAAAGTGGTAACTTCGTTGTATGCCAAGAAACTGAAGAAAGACCTTGGCGACAACTTCAAGCAGTGTCTGGAGTTTCGTGATGCCAAGCCTGAGTTACTCACAGACTTCCAGGACAACTTCACTTTCGAGGATTTGGAGAAACTTGCTATTAACTACAGCGACGGTGTTGTGATGGCCGAAAAAGGTGGAAGCAAGACCAGCTTTAAGTATGCCAAGAGTAAAGGCATTCCTGTACTCGACCTACCTGGTGACGACTTCGGCGATGCCTACGAGGCATTCTTCGATCAGATTGGTCCAGACAATCCCGAGTGATTGCCAAACATTGAATGATTTATTATGTATTCAAACATGAAACGATTCTACTATATGGCTGGTGTCGTGCTGACGACTATGGCCATTTTCTCTTGTAGCGAAGATACCTCTGGCGTGGGTCAGTCACTGACAAATGTCACAGACCAATTGGATATCACAACCTTCGAAGTGGAAGTTGACTCTACGCGCACTATCATTGCCGACTCAGTGTTTACGCTTGGAAACAGTTCGTATCTGGGCCGTGTACGCGACCCCGAGACACAAGCCGATGTAAAGAGTGAATTCACTACACAGTTCCACATGCTAGACAATCTTTACATCTCGCCCGATGACAAGTTTGTAAGTCGTGCTGATGATGGTAAAGCGGCTGCTGACTCGTGCGAAATAGTACTCTATATATCGAGTCCATACAATGCGAAAGACAGTCTTTCGGCCGTAAAGATGAAGGTATACGAACTCCAGAACACCTTGGAAGAAGGTACACGCTATTATTCAAGTTTTGATCCGTTGGCACTTGGCATGGTCAGAACCAATGGATTGAACAAGAGTAAGATGCTCACCTTCCTCAACCAACTTGATACGGATGATGAACGAAGTGAGAGTAATTATCTAAACAACATCCGCATCACGCTGAATGGGCCATATACTGCAGCGGACGGTACTACATATAATAATTACGGTACCTATGTCATCCGCCAGTATCAGAATCATCCGGAGTTTTTCCGCAACTCCTACACTTTCACGCACAACGTCTGCCCAGGCATGTTCTTCCAAATTACGGATGGATATGGTTTCTATTCGAAATTGACGAACATCGGCATCACAACCTACTATCGCGTGATGCAGGCTGATACCGTATACAATGCCCACTTCACAATGGCTGGCACGAACGAGGTACTACAAACCACCTATGTCACCAACGACAAAAAGGCCATTGAGAAACTGGCTGCTGAGAAAGAGCACACCTACCTAAAGACACCTGCAGGCCTGTTCACCGAGGTGGCTTTGCCCATCAAGAAGATTAAAGAGGGTCACGAGAAAGACTCATTGATTGCTGCCAAGATATCTTTCCAGCGCATCAACAACCAGTCAAACGACGAACGTATGTTCGGAATTCCTGGAACGCTGTTGATGGTACAGAAGGACAGTTTAAAGAATTTCTTTGAGAGCAGTAAGTTGCCTGACAACAAGTTGACTTATATCGCAAAGTACAACTACAACGGTAGTACGTATAAGAACAACAACACTTACAATTTCATCAACATCTCGAACCTCATCACCAGTCTTTGGAATGCGCATCAGAAAGGCGTTGCCGAGAATCCAAACTGGGAAGTTGAGCACCCTGACTGGAACAAAGTGGTATTAGTGCCCGTTAACTATGACAGTAGCACATCAACTAGTGTTGATCATGATATGTCGTTGACCAGCGTTCGTTTAGTAGGCGGTACAAACAACCACAATGAGCCTGTAAAGGTGAGCGTGGTTTATGGCAAATTCAGAGAGAAATAATGACTATGGCCGACGGATATTTGGAAAAACACATGGCAGACTATGAGGCCCGCAAGGAGGCCTACCTAAGAAAGAAACGACATCTGCCCTACTCCAAGCCCAAACCTCAGCGCCCTGACGACGAGGCATTATAAGATAAAAAAGAATGGGAAGCGCTCAACAAGTACTTCCCATTCTTTTTTATCTTATTCTTCTTACGCCATTCTCTGTCTTACAGCTTCAAAAAGCAGTATAGCAGCGGACACTGAGACATTCAGAGAATCTAACTGTCCACGCATCGGAATGCGGATGTGAGCATCTGCAGCTCTACGCCATTGATTGGTCAAGCCAGTAGCCTCAGTCCCCATCACAATAGCCGTGCCACAAGTCATATCCATATCATAATAGAGTTCTGAATCTTGCAGTTGTGCCGTAAGAATACGGATGCCACGTTCCTTTAGGAAATCGATACACTCCACAGAATCAACAGCCACTGTAGGAACAGTAAACAACGCTCCTATACTGGCCCGAATCAGATTAGGGTTATAGAGGTCAGTCAGCGGGTCGCAAACAATAACGGCATCCGCACCGGCAGCATCAGCCGAACGTAGAACAGCGCCCAAATTACCTGGTTTCTCTACACTCTCAAGAATGATAATCAAAGGATTCTCTGGCAATTGCAATGTAGCCAAACCATGGTCTTTCGACTTCACCACAGCAATAAGCCCTTCTGTGCTGCCACGATAAGCAATTTTCTCATAGACCTGCGGTGTCACCTCATAGATATTCGACATGCCGCTGATTACCGACATATCAGAGAAAAGCGATGCACAATAGTAGACACTATCAATCTCGTAGTCAGCATTCATACAATGGCCCAGTTCTCTGACACCTTCTACAACAAACAAGCCTGTCTTCCGACGTTCGGAAGACTTCTGCTGAAGCAATACAAGTTGCTTGACCTTTTGATTCTGAAGACTAGAGATAAATTGCTGTTCCATGATAAAAGAGCGGAATACGGGACTCGAACCCGCGACCCTCGGCTTGGGAAGCCAATGCTCTACCAACTGAGCTAATTCCGCATTGACACCCTTGAGCCGACACCCGGACTCGAACCGGGGACCTACGCATTACGAATGCGTTGCTCTACCAACTGAGCCATGTCGGCAACCCTTTTGTTTTGCGGATGCAAAGGTAATACTTTTTTTTCTCATCCACAAATTTTGCTCGCACTTTTTTCGAACACGCGTTAAAAAAGGAGTACGTAGGTGACGGACTACATGTACGTAGCCTACGGACGAGCAGTACATAAACGACGGACTACGTGTACGTAGGCGTCGGAAGATTCGATTTTAAAAGCCACAAAAAAAGAGACTCCCGATAGTCAATAAGACTAATCGGGAGTCAAAATATTATATCTTATCTATGCGATAGATTAGAGGGCTGTGGCAGCCTGATCAATCCACTCATAGATGCATGAGCAAACACCGAAAAGCAAAATACCAATGGTGCAGATGGCGAGACTCCAGTTGATAGCAGCGCCATTCTTGAAGGTAGGCAGAGGGTTCTCCTCCTTGGTGATATACATGGCCTTCACGATGAGCAGATAATAATAGAGACTCACCACAGTGTTGATCAAAGCGATGAACACTACGAAGTAAGGCCAGAAGGGAGCACTCTCGTGACCACCTACAGCTGCCATGAATACAAAGAACTTAGAGAACATACCAGCGAACGGAGGAATGCCTGCCAACGAGAAGAGAGCCAGCGTCATGAGCAGCGCCAACTTCGGATTGGTCTGATAGAGTCCATTGTAAGCAGTCATCTGAGTCTTGCCACCATTGTTCTCCTCTACTGCACTAATCACAGTGAACACGGCCATATTGGCAGCCACGTAAACCAGCACGTAGAAAGTCAGGGCGGTGAGGCTGGCAGCAGAGTTACCAACTACAGCCAACATGATGTAACCTGCCTGCGAGATAGAAGAGAAGGCCATGAAGCGTTTCAGTTCGTTCTGACGGATGGCCATGAGGTTACCAACAGTAATGGTAAGCATGATGACAATCCAAAGCAGAGGTTCCCAGTATTCTACGAGGCGTCCGAAAACGTGCATCAGGATGATAGCCAGCGTCAGCGTGGCAGCACCCTTAGACACTACGCTCAGGTAACCGGTTACAGGTGTAGGAGCACCCTCGTAGGTGTCGGCTGTCCAGAAGTGGAAGGGCACCAGAGAAATCTTGAAGCCCAGACCACTAAAAAAGAACACCATACCCATAATAGTGAGCGGAGTGAACTGAATAGTAGCAGCCATATCATCGAAGTACAACGTACCCACAGCACCATAAAGGAATGAGATACCATAGAGCATCACACCGCTAGAGAAGGTGGCGGTGAGGATATACTTGGCAGCGGCCTCGGCAGACTTTTGCTTATAGCGGTCGAAAGCTACAAGGCAAGCCATCGGAACAGAAGCCATCTCAAGTCCCAAGAAGAACATCAAGAAGTGGCCAGATGACATCATCATATACATACCAAGCAACGTAGAGAGTACAAGGATGTAGAACTCACCAGAGATCTTCTCGGCATTGTTCTTAATCCACGACTGCGACATCACCACCACGATGAAGGTACCCAGTGTGAGCACGGTCTTCATCACATTAACAATGGCAGAAGAGACATACAAGCCACCGAAGGCCGATGTAGGCTCTGCCATAAAGCAGGGTACCAGCTGACAAAGCAACAGGGCGCCGGTCAGCACGCTCAGCACGTAGGTCTTGCGCTCGCTCTTATGTAATGCAAAGTCGGCGCAGAAAACGATGATCAAGGACAACATCAATGTTGCCTCAGGAATCATATTCAGAAATTGTGAATAGTTCATAATCTTTTTCCTCCTATTATTACATTACACCAATTGACTTAAGAATATTACCAGCGGCAGGTGATATCATATCGCTGAAGAAGAATGGAGCGCAACCTAGACCAGCCACACAGAAGATCAGACAGCATACAGCCACGCGCTCGTCCCATGTAGCATCGGTGAGTTCCAGGAAGTGCTTGTTCTCCACCTCACCATAAAGAATCTTACCCACAACACGCAGGATGTAAACAGCCGTTACCACAATCGACGTACATGCAATGATGGTAGCCACCATACGGAACGACGTTGAGGGATCGCCAGCGACTGCATTGGCACTGAACGAGCCAACGAAGATAGTCATCTCTGCAATGAAACCTGAGAAACCAGGAAGACCAAGGTTTGCCAGACCTGCGATAACATAACCTACAGCGAGGAAAGGCATAATCTTCATCAAACCAGCCAACTCGCGGATATCACGGGTGTGAGTACGACCGTAGATCATACCGATGAGGGCGAAGAAGAGAGCCGTCATCAAACCGTGAGACAACATCTGCAGAATAGCACCTGTGCAGGCTGTCTGCTGCATCATGAGCAGAGCAAAGAGTACCAAACCACAGTGAGACACTGAAGAATAAGCATTGATATACTTCAAGTCGGTCTGAACGCAAGCACTCAGAGCACCATAAACCACAGAGATGGTAGTCAGAATCAGGAAGATCCAAGACAGGTTCTGAGCAGCGTCAGGCAGCAGATACATAGCCAGACGGAAACAGCCGTAGCCTCCCAACTTCATCAGCACACCTGCATGAAGCATTGATACAGCCGTAGGCGCAGATGCGTGACCGTCTGGTGACCATGTGTGGAAGGGGAACAGCGCACCCAGAACACCGAAACCGATGAAGATGAAGGGGAAGAATGCGTTCTGAATCTCCTCAGGAATGTTGTGCATAGCAGCAATCTCGTTGACATTCATTGTGGTGTGACCGCTGAAGTAATAGATACCCAGCAAGCCGAGAATCAGCAGGGCTGAACCACCCATCAGCATCAAGGTGAGCTTCATAGCAGAATACTCTTTACGACCGGATCCCCATACACCAATCAGAAGATACATAGGAATCAGAGCCACCTCGTAGAACATGAACATGGCGAACATGTCTGTGCAGATGAAGAAACCATACACACCCGTAGAAAGGAGGGTGAACCAGAGGAAGTACTCCTTAGTGAGGGGCTTCAGCTGCCAAGAGGCAAACGTGCCCGTGAACACGATGATGCTTGACAGCAGCAGCATCACAACAGAGATACCATCGACACCAACGCTGTAAGCAATATTCAGAGGTTTGAACCAAGGCGTAGAAGCCACAAGCAACATCTCGTCGGTGTTGCCGCCATTACGCTCGGTCACAAAATAATAGCAAAGCCATATTGAGAGGGCGAGCAAGCATGAAGAACCTGCCACCATCACACCACGCACCTGATTGACGTTGCGGGCAATCCACAATCCCAGAAGCATCAGGGCGGGAATCAAAACGAATAAACTTAGTATATTCATTGTCGTTATTACGTTATATCGTTATTACGTTATTACAAAGCCAGCAACACGAGTGTCAGCGCCACGGTACCAGTAAGGAACCATACGGCATACTTACGCACATCACCACTCTGCCAAGCACGCAAACTCTCGCCGCCCTCATTGGCACCCCATGCCAGGAAGTTGAACGTGCCGTCAACAATGTGGCGGTCGAACCAGGCAATAGGAGTAGAAACGCAACGGAAGATGATCTTGTGAGTGACAAACTGCCAGATCTCGTCCTGATAGAAACGCTTGTAGGCTGCACGATGCAACTTGGGGAAAGTCTTATACAGACGGTCGGCGATGGGCTGAGTCTCACCTTTATAAATATAGGTAGCCAGGCAGATGCTCAGGATAGCAATCACCGTAGAGGTAGCAGCAATCTGAGTGTTAAAGTGGATGGTGTAGTCGGTACCAGCAGCAGAAACGAAACTGCCAAAGCTGCCGCCCCATCCAAGGAAACCTGCAAGAGTTGAATACACACCAACACCAACAGTGATGATGCAAAGCACAATCAGAGGAATAGTCATCGTCAGAGGTGCCTCGTGTGGAGTATGGTGCTCGTGAGCCTCCTTGTTCTCCGTACCCCAGAAGATACCGTAATACAGACGGAACATATAGAAAGCGGTCATAGCAGCGATACCCGTCATAATCCAGCCAACCACAGGACTGTATTCCATGCAGGCGGTGATAATCTCATCCTTTGAGCTGAAGCCCGAGAAGAAAGGAATACCTGCAATAGCCAGACAACTGATGAGGAAGGTCACATGAGTGATTGGCATATATTTGCGCAGACCACCCATCAACGCCATCTCGTTACTGTGAACAGCGTGGATGATACAACCAGCACCAAGGAACAAGCAAGCCTTGAACATAGCGTGGGTGAAGAGGTGGAACATGCCAGCCATATAACCCAACTGTGCGTGGTTGTCGAGGATGGCACCATGATGACCAGGCAGAGAAACACCCAAAGCCACCATCATGAAGGCAATCTGAGAGATGGTAGAGAAAGCGAGCACACGCTTGATATCACTCTGAGCACAAGCTACAGCAGCTGCATAGAAAGCGGTGATAACACCCACCCAAACCACGATGCTCATAGCCTGAGGAGCATACTCAATCCAGAGGGGGAACATGCGAGCAATCTGGAACACACCAGCTACCACCATCGTAGCAGCGTGAATCAGTGCAGATACAGGTGTAGGACCCTCCATGGCATCAGGCAGCCAGATGTGCAAGGGGAACATGGCACTCTTACCAGCACCACCAATGAACATCAGCGTCAAAGCCGTAGGCAGGATGAATCCACCAGCAGCAACGGCCTTCGCCATATTACCCTCAATGAAAGGCGTTGTACCCTGCCCCATCACGATGTCGCCAGCAAATGAGAAACTGAATGAATCGGTGAAGTAACCGAAGGTCAGGATACCAATCAAGAAGAACATATCGGCAAAGCGGGTCACAATGAACGCCTTCTTAGAAGCTGCGATAGCCGGCTTCAAAGGATAGTAGAAACCGATGAGCAAGTAAGAAGAAACACCCACCAACTCCCAGAACATGTACATCTGGAAGATGTTAGTGGCGAGTACCAGACCCAGCATAGACATGGTGAAGAGGCTCAAGAAAGCGTAGTAGCGCTGGAAGCCCTTTTCTCCGTGCATATAGCCGAATGAATAGATGTGAACCATCAACGACACCGTAGAGATAACCACAAGCATCATCACTGAGATAGGATCCAGCAGGATACCCATGTCGAAGTGAAGATTACCCAGAGGCAACCAAGTGAAGTTGAAGGGCACGATAGTCTGGAACACACCCTCTGCAGTACGGTCAGCCGTGAAATAAGTAATAGCTGTCCAATAAGAGAGAATGGTGACCAGCGACAGCGAGCAAGTGCCGATGAGTCCGGCAGTCTTGTGCTGCATCTTCATGCCAGCCAGTCCTAACACAATGAAGGACAGCAGCGGCAGAAGCAGAATCAAATAAGATAATTCGTAGATCATAGCGTTTTATCCTTTCATGTTAGAAATAGCGTCTACGCTGTCATTCTTGAAGTTACGGTAGACATTAATAATAATAGCGATAGCCACAGCACTCTCAGCTGCACTCACACCGATTGAGAAGAGCGTCATGAAGAAACCCTCCAGCTCGCCAGGAAAGAGCAGACGATTAAATGCAGCAAAATTAATATCAACGGCATTCAGCACCAGCTCAATAGAGATGAGCATGGCAATGAGGTTGCGACGAGTGACGAAACCATAGACGCCGATGAAGAACAGGAGTGCAGAAAGCACGAAATAACATTCTACAGGTACCATAGTTTAATCCTCCTTTTTACGTGAAACAACCAAGCCACCGATGATACATGCCAGCAGGAATACTGAGATGAACTCGAACGGCAATACATACTGATACTTGTCGCTACCCAGCAGAGCGTTACCAATCTGGTCCATAGGAAGCTCGTCGGTAGTAGCTGCGCTGATAAAGCTGTTCTTCAGGAACACCACAGCAACCGTAGCCAAGCCTACAACAGAAAGGAGCAAGCCCTGAAGCATGCGTGAGCACTTGATATGCTCGACCATACCCTGAAGGGTCTGCTTGCTTACCAGTTGGATAGCAAATACATAAATCATCGTTACACCACCAGCGTAGACAGCAATCTGTGCAGCGCCCAGATAGGTGTAGTCGAGCAGGAAGTAAAGACCTGCTACGCCAAAGAGCACGAACAGCATATATGTTGCGGCCCTCATGATTCGCTTCGTCGTCACACACAACAGGGCAGAACCCAAGATGACAACAGCGAGAATAGAAAATACTATTATACTAGCCATAGTGCGGTTTACTTCTTTTTAGTGTTAAACTTACCGACCTGCCACTCGGCACCACCCTCAAGGATGTTGGGCAGAGAACCACCCTCGTAAACCTCCTTATTAAGATGAAGCACCAATGAGTCGCGAGAGAACGTAGCGTTCTCGAAGTCGTTGGTAAACTCAATAGCGTCAAAGTTGCAGGCGTTCGTACAGAGCTGGCAGAACATGCAGTCTCCCAGATCGTACTGATAGTCGTCGAGCACCTTCTTTTTCTTGCCTGTCTCAGGATCTTCCTCCATGTGAGCGGTAATCTTGATAGTACCGTTGGGGCAGGCCTTTTCGCAGAGCGTACATGCGGTGCACTTATAGGCGCCGTCCTCGTTGCGCTTAAAGACCAGACGTCCACGATGACGCTTAGACACGTGGAGCGTAGTCTTACGGTTCTCAGGGTACTGCTCAGTACACTTGTTGGTCCAGTAGTCCTTGCAGTATTCCTTCAAGGTTACTTTCATACCGGTAGCCAACGTCTTGATGCCGTGCCCTATTTCTCCGAAATATGATTTATTATCTTCCATATTTAATTCTAGTATTTCTAGATTGACTAGATTCTCTAGTACACCTTATTTAATATATAAGCCAAAGGCCACGATGACCGTCATCAGCACCAGGTTGATGAGAGCCAACGGCATGAGGTACTTCCACTCCAGCTTCAGGATCTGGTCGATACGCAGACGTGGGAACGTCCACTTGATCCACATCAGAAGCCATACCAGCAAGAATGCCTTACCCATGAACCATACGATACCGGGGATATACTGCATCACCTCGTCGAAGGCCTCGACACCGATCTGAATAGGTGCCCATCCGCCCAGGAATACAGTGGCAGCGATACCTGCAATGATAAAGAGGTTGAGGAACTCAGCCAGATAGAAGAAGCCGAAGCCCATACCTGAATACTCGGTGTGGTGACCAGCAGTCAACTCACTCTCGGCCTCAGCCATATCGAACGGGCCACGGTTAGCCTCTGCATTACCGGCAATGAGGAAAATGACGAAGGCAATCAATGCGGGCACATGACCCTGTACGATGAGCCACCCCCAAGGACCAGCCTGTGACTCTACGATACCGCTCACCTGCATGGTACCTGTCAGGATGACGGCAGTAATCAAGCAGAGGCAGAGTGACATCTCATAAGAAATCATCTGAACAGCAGCACGCATAGCTGATACTACAGAATACTTGTTGTTTGAGCCCCAACCAGCGAGGAAGATACCCACCACGCCAATCGAAGAGATGGCGGTAAGCAGGAACACGCCTACATTGAAGTCAAGGATATGAGCGCCACGGTTCCAGGGCAGGAACGAGAAAGCACCTACAGAACCGATGATAACCAAAAAAGGAGCAACGATATAAAGCAGTTTATCAGCCTTGTCAACGAAGAAAATCTCCTTGATGAGCATCTTCAGAACGTCGGCCAATACCTGCATCAAGCCCCAAGGACCTACGCGAACCGGGCCGATACGGCACTGGAAGTAGGCGCAGACCTTACGCTCCATGAAAATCAAAATCATAGCAATGACGGAATAAGCGCCCAGAATGGCAGAGCCAACCAGTACGCATTCAATCAGGATTGCCAGGAAATCGCCTAAGCCCAGCGTCTGCGTGAGCAGCTCGTGGAACCAGGTGGTTACTTGTGAAAAATCAAATATATGTTCCATATTATCTGTCAATATCGGGTATTACAATATCGATAGCGGCACCAGTGGTCACCAAATCAGCAATCTTCTGTCCGCGCAGCATTGGGTCGAGTGCACCAACGAGTGAGAGGCCCATAGGACGCATCTTCATGCGGTAAGGACTCTTATCGCCCTTTGAGTCGAGGTAGACACCAAACTCACCTGCAGCACCCTCTACAGAGAAGTACCACTGTCCCTCGGGCACCTTGATGATAGGCTTCTGCTTCACGTAGAAGTCGCCCTCAGGAATATTGTCGATGAGTTGCTCAATGATGTTCAAGCTCTGGTACATCTCGTTGATGTGAACGAGGTAACGACCCATAGAATCGCAGCTATCGAAGGTAACCTGCTCGAAGTTCACCTTATCATACATATCGTATGGGTGGTTCTTACGCACATCATTCTTCCAACCAGAAGCACGACCGGCAGGACCCGTCACACCATAATTAATACAATCAGCGAGTGACATAGGACCAACATTCTCCAGACGGTTGTGAGCGATGATGTTATCACCAAACACATCCATATATTCCTTAATCATAGGACGCAGGTACTTGCAGAGTTCCTTCACGTTCTTGACGAAGTTGGGATCAATATCGTCCTGCAGGCCACCGATACGGTAGTAGTTCTGAATCAGACGACCACCAGTAGTCTCCTCCATCACGTTCAACACATGCTCACGGTCACGCATACCATAGAGGAATGCGGTGAGAGCACCAAGGTCCTGAGCACAGCAAGAAGTGAACAGCAAGTGACTGTCCAGACGCTGCAACTCGTCCATGATAGTACGAATATAATGAATACGGTCGGTCAGTTCCACCTCCATAGCCTCCTCGATGACGCCCACCAGCGCATGACGCTGCTGCATGGCGCAGAGGTAGTTCAGACGGTCGGTCAGAGCCAGCGTCTGAGGATACGTCATTGACTCCCACATCTTCTCAATACCACGATGGATATAACCCAGATGTGGATAGATGCGCTTCACCGTCTCACCATTGAGCACCGTCTGCAGACGGAGCACACCGTGAGTAGATGGGTGCTGAGGACCGATATTAATCACATAATCATCAGAAGAGAAGAGTTTGTTCTCCTTCTGCTGCAGATGACCATCACGATCAAGAGAATATTCGAGACCAAAGTCGGGCTCAACGTCATCATCAAGGGTATACTCATCAGTAGCCTTGAAGTCCTTGCGAAGGGGATAACCCTTGAAGTCGTTGCGCAAGAAAAGGCGACGCATATCGGGATGACCCAGGAACTTGATGCCGAGGAAGTCGAAGCACTCACGTTCCAACAGGTCAGCGCCCTTCCAGATGTTAGTTACAGTAGGAATGACACTCTCGCCATCCACCACTTTAGCCAGCATCTTCACGCTGCAACGCTCGTGGTTCTCAGTATTCTCAAGGATATATACGCAGCCGAGGCCTTCACCTTCGCCGAAGTCCTCACCTACGATGGTAACAAGGAAGTCGAAGTGCTTCTTGTCCTTCAAGTTCTGCATCTCCTGTGCGAACTTGTCAAAATCAAATACAAGATGATTCAGTTTCATTTCGCTTCCTCCTGTTCTTTCTTAAGGGTTTCTGT